>Ga0209489_110543_pt1 | contig 10314 bp, 5 predicted proteins | sample SiratrowhiteBW_FD_187527 | JGI IMG/M metagenome (GOLD analysis project Ga0209489, IMG submission 187527) | Root nodule microbial communities of legume samples collected from California, USA - Siratro white BW (SPAdes) (version 2) | ecosystem: Host-associated > Plants > Roots > Nodule | place: USA...
AAAATATATATATATATATATATATATATATATATATATATAACTAATTAAGTTTCAAACTTTTAAATTAATAAAATTTTAAATAAAAATATAATATGATAATTTGATAAATAGATACGTAATAATCAATGAAATATTTATAAGAGAAAAACTCATTAGACCAATTCTAATTTTTATTTTTATCTGATATTTAAACATTAGAAAAATAGTCAACACAAATTATACCCAGAATAATTAATAAAAGAGTTACATAAAAAAAATATAAAAATAAATATCAATCTCATTAAGTAATAGGAAAAATAAAAAATTATAAAACTTTAACCTTTATGATTACTTTACCATTCAATATATTTTATATAAATGTTATTATTTAATTATTTATTAGAAGAAAGTTTCAATTATTATTTATTAAATAATATTTAATGTACTAATATAAACTTAACAATTAAATAATACATTTTAAATTTTTAATCAAATTTTTTTACTGTAATTTTAAGATTAAATATATATAATTTTATAATAATATATTAATGTTAAATTTTTGTTTAGACTTAAATAACTTGCTTTATCTATTTGAACCTTAAACTAATCCCGATTAGAAGACTGAAAAATATTAAAGAGAAAACACAAATTTAAATTTTCACTCTTTCTTAATTGAAATTAAAAAAAAAAATCTTTCTTCGCATTCATTTTTCTTTGTACTATTTAAAATTTTCACCCATTAATATCAAAAAGTTATAAATAAAAAGAAAACTCACATACAATCAAAGACACCTATAATTCAATTTTTTTTATTCATCCATAAATTATTATAAAACAATTTTTCCTTAAATTTTTAACAAAAAAACAAACTGCTATATATCATGTCGAGAGCATATTAGAGAAATCAACTTGGATTCTTAATACTTTTTAGTTGATCTTTTATATTGTTACATAAAATTCTTCCATAAAAGACACACAAACAGAACACACATGTTGAGAAAAATCTACATAGGAATTATCCAGTGTTCTCTCTCCAGAAAGGTTGGAGAAACAATGTGAAGAAGGATGTGATCACAACAAATAAACCTGCATGTGATCACAACAAGAATCTCACACTTTCCATTAACATTTGCGTGAACCCCAGCTTAGGTGTTAGAGATATCAAAGTCAACATTTACGATTTCACATTTTAAGTATTTTGTTTAATAAGACAGTTTAAATTTATTAAATTTTAATTTTTTTATTTTTATAAAATAACTCAATTATTCAAAAATATAAAAATTTATTTTAACATTGCATAATAATTAATAATTCAAAATTACTACTCAATGATGTTTTTCAGTTCAGGTCAAAGAAAATTATTTTTCAACCAAATTTTTCAATGTGGATAAGAATTTTTCTCAATTAATATAATCTGATATTATTTTCTTTTAATATTATTCGTAATAGTTTCGGTTTATACAGGTCACAATTACTTTTTCAAATATTTTTCTTTGACTTTTTTAGTCAGTTGAAAATTTCTCTTAAATAACATTGGTCAAAATTTTTTGTTGATAAATATTATTTATTGATAAGTTAATATTTTCTCTGTCCAAAAACTCAAATCAACTACTTATTCTATCTTGTAATCCACTGTTACTATCAAATTAATCTTATATCTCCATAGTTTAAAATAATTATAGTCAAGTTGGCTGAAATTTTCCATCAATATTAAAAAAATCTTGAATAAATTTGAAAAAAAAAATAACATTGATTAAAAAATCTCTGCAAACATAAACAGACACCATATAAAAAAAACTCCTAAAAATATGAATAAAAAAAATAGTTGATATTGATCAAATATGCAAGAGAATATAAATGATTGAAAAATTCATAATTCATATTTTTAAGTGTCATATTTATTTATTGAATCATATGGTATTAACAATTATTTATTTTATCATAACTTTTATTAAAGATAACATATTTAAAATAATTTAAGTTAATTTTTTTTTATCAAAACTAAAAAAAAAAAGACATATTGATTTAATACACGTTACTGCAAAGAGCATTCACTGTAATTTCCAACTGATTGATGGACAGATTGGTCCATTACATTATCCCAAAATTTAGGGTGCAAGAAAACAAGAAGGACATTGTTTTTTAATATAATAATAATAATAATAATAATAATAATAATAATAATAATAGTAATAATAATAATAATAATATAAATATGTTGTATAATGGTTGGGTGGAAAAAAATGTAAAGAAAATTTTAGGCGCAGCCTAGCTGAGGACTTCCCGCTTCTCCCTCTGTCAATTGCGGTTTCATTTGATGGTTTCAAACCCCAAAAGTTACACACACACAGACTCTAGTCAACCAAACGCATCCTCTTTCTTTTTCTATCCAAATTCGGATCCGAAAACGTAAGTTCTCCTTTTCATCTTCACCGTTTGCTATATCCGATTCATTCGTTCACCTCCTTCTTCTGTCATTTCGTTTTTCTATTATTAATTAATTACGCTTCAATTGGATACAGTATGAATTGTTAGCAGCAAAGGATTTTTCCTTTTGGATTTCCTAATTTTTTGTCTATGCATCACAAATGAGTTAATCGTGTGTTGCTGCTGTATGTGATCTCATCATATATCGAAATCTTTTAATCTCTGCTCTCTTCTAAAACTAGAACAATCTCGATGGATGTGTTATACTGTTGCTATTTCTATTTCCGGATGCATTTTTTCGGGGTTTTTTGTTATTGGTGAAAAAATTCCTGGTCAATAGATTGCGCTCCGCCGTAATTAGTTTATATATGTGTTTTATGATTTCTTGTAGGGCTATTTGTGGAGTGTGGCATATTGTATGAACTCTAGCTTGCTTTCACCATGGAAAATCTACAATCAAAGGAGACGACTGGAGTGAATTCTCAAGCTGTCGAGAACTTGCGGGTGGGTGATTTGGTAACTGATCAGGAGAAACAGTCAAAGGAGGCGGATGCTCAGAATATTGGTAATGATGGTTCCGAGTTTAATGATATATCAGATGCGGGAGATTTAAGGTCTAAGAGGAACGATGAGAGCAGGGATTTGCAAGAGGATTCTGGTGATAAGAGTGCTGGTGGAGATTTGGAGTCCAGAAACCAAGAAACAATTCTAGATGGTAATTCTGGACAGAGTGACTTGGCTAAAGAAGTGGATGATGGGGAATCTAAGTCAGATGAAATTCCCAGCGAGGACACCAATTTGGATCCTGTATTTGATGGAACAGAGGTTCCAGGGATGGAAGCTAACCGCAGTACGTCTGGCCGTAGGTCGGATGCAGATCAGGACTCCCCTGGTGTGGTTGAGAAGGCTGTGGCTCTTAAGAATTTTGTTAAGGAGAAGAGTGCGGTGGCTGTCTCCACCATGATGCGTCGCCTTTCTGGAAGAAGAGATGAAGGTGCTGTGGATATTGTTGATGATGAAGGTAAGGATGTATCAGATATTGGAAAAGTTGGTGAAAACAAAGTGGTGTCTGAGAAGGCAGTGGAGAAATTTGACTGGAATCCCTTAAATTACATCAAGAAGTCATCCGATGCTGGTGTGGAAAACAAAACTGAGCAGACAGACTCAATAGTCATGAAAGGAAGGATTATACTGTATACGAAACTAGGGTGCCAAGAATCTAACGAGATTAGGCTGTTTTTGCGCTCGAAAAGGCTTAGATATGTCGAAATCAATATCGATGTGTTCCCTAGTAGAAAGAAGGAGCTGGAGAGGATTTCTGGATCTACTTCTGTACCTAAGGTTTTTTTCAATGAAATACTTATTGGAGGCTCGAGTGAGTTGAAGACTCTAGATGAGTCTGGTAAGCTTGATGAGAAGGTTGACTTTCTTATTACTGAAGCACCATTATTTGAGGCCCCATCGCCACCTCTCTCTGGAGAGGATGATGTGCCCAGTGGTGGACTACCTGATGAAATGGCAATTGTTGTCCGCAAAATGAAAGAATCCATAGCTGTGAAGGACCGCTTGCATAAAGTGCGCAGGTTCACTAACTGTTTTCTTGGCTCAGAAGCTATCGACTTCTTATCAGAAGATCAATATTTGGAAAGGCCAGAGGTAAGCTTGGTCTTAAGCCTGAACCGTGTGTCTATTGCCTTTACACAACCCATCTATGACTCCTCGTATTGTATGCAGTTATTGCATAGTATTTAATCTTGCTATATTTTCAATCACATAATCGTTCACCGAATTGCTAGCTTCATAATGTCATTGCTATCTTCTAATTCTTGTCCGGTGGTATAGGCTGTTGAGTTTGCACGAAAGCTTGCCGACAAACACTTCTTTCGGCATGTTACTGAGTGAGTCCACGTACTCTATTTGATGTTTCCACTTTCCAATGTTTTAACTATGTTTTGTAAGTTGTTAAGAAATTTGATAATCCTTCCTGGTTTTCAATGGTTTTGTTTTGCTTTAGTGAAAATCTATTTGAGGATGGAAACCACCTGTATCGGTTTTTGGATGATGACCCCATTGTGGTGTCACAATGTCACAACATTTCTAGAGGCATAATTACCTTGAAGCCCAAGCCTTTAGCGGAAATTGCGTCAAGACTAAGGTTTCTGTCCCGTGCAATATTTGAAGCCTATGCTTATGAAGATGGACGTCGTGTTGATTATACAAGTATACATGCAAGTGAAGAGTTCGCGAGGTTTATTTAACGTTTTCTGTCTTTTGCCTTGCTTGGTAGAACTGACATGTACCCTGCAATGTTGATAATGCATTCATTGATTTCTATAATTTCTGCTGTTATTTACTATTATCGTTTTAGGTATCTGAGAATTGTGGAAGAGCTCCAGAGAGTGGAAATATCGGATTCGTCCAGAGAAGAGAAACTTGCGTTCTTTATTAATCTCTATAATATGATGGCAATCCATGCAATCTTAGTGTTGGGCCATCCAGATGGAGCACTGGAAAGAAGGAAATTATTTGGAGAGTTCAAATATGTTATTGGTGGGTCCACCTACTCGCTTTCAGCTATTCAAAATGGCATATTGCGGGGAAACCAGCGACCACCATATAACCTTAAGAAGCCATTTGGGGCAAAAGATAAACGCTCGACGGTAAGCTTTAATACTTGTATTAGTAAGTTACTGACAGCAATTTAAATACTTATTTTGCTATTAATAAATTAATTTCTAGTTATAGTTTCAGACTATTGTGCTGTTTGTTACATACGCTTTCACCGTAAAATTACTAGAATAGCATGCTTACTTAGGTGGTCAAATTTGTCAGGTGGCACTTCCTTACCCTGAGCCTCTTATTCATTTTGCTTTGGTATATGGTACCCGATCTGGGCCTGCAATTCGGTGCTACTCTCCTGGAAAGATTGATGAAGAGTTATTGGATGCAGCCCGTAATTTTTTGAGAAATGGTGGCGTTGTAATTGATTCGAGTGCAAAGGCTGTAAATGCTAGTAAGATCCTTAAATGGTATGTTCTTTCAACCGAGGGTTTTGAATATGATTGATTTGATTTAGTAAATTTAAGCAAAGACTGGTCATTGAATATTTTTTATGTACACTACACATCTCTTGGCGAAAAAGTAAATCTTTCAAATTCCTTAGCTCAATGGTATGAACAAAAAGTATTTTAAACTTTAATCTTTTAAGTTGGGCTAGCGGCTAATCTCACATGTACTTATAAAATGCATGAAGTATCTGGCAGAGATGCAAACAAACTATATAATGGTCCTTCTGATGTTTAATATTATTTTGCATTTAGAAATTATGTACACGCGTTTACATATTTACCTTCTAATCAATGAAAAAAACATGACAGTGAACAGTGCTAAAATTAGGTGTTTATTTTGGAGATATTCAAATCTGAAAATAGTTGTTTGTCCTTGTTCATTCTCAGGTACAGTATAGATTTTGGCAAGAACGAGGTTGAGGTGATGAAGCATGTTTCAAACTACTTAGATCCAGCTGATTCTGAAGTATTGTTGGACCTACTTGCTACTTCCGAGTTGAAGGTGACATATCAGCCTTATGACTGGGGTTTGAACTGCTAGCATGAGCTACCAAAGTTCTGTAAATATGCCGCATAGATTTATACTGATTTCCTATATACAAATTGCCGCCAAAGTATTCAATGTTGCATGTAAACTTTTTCTGCCCATTTCTCTCGTCTACGTACACGAGGAAGACGAAAATGTGTTTACCTCAGAATTCCGGTTCTATATGTACTGTCTTTATAAAATTACTTGTGCTCTTTAATGTTTGATGCATGCAATTTATGACGGTTCATCGTATCACGTGTAATCTGCGTGAACTGAAGAGCTTGAACTCGTAATGCCTCACCGCAATGCCTTTCAGGTGGCTATTTCTTTAGCGGTTGAAAATTAATGAAATGAAGCTGATGCTTAATAAGCAATCCCCAAACATAAGCACCGGTCCTTAGAAATTGAGTCCCGTGGGCATGTAGTTTATTAAATAGTAATGAAATTAAAGAGGTGAGATATCTGGAGATTAGATTGGAGAAATATGTAGATCCATTTGCGAACTCCAAAAAAATGGGAAATTTGACTTTGGTATGGAAATGGACAAATTCTTCCTGCACCTTAATACACGCTTCCTGCACCCTAATACAAATCTTTTAATTCCATAAATACCCCAACACATCTATCCAGTTCATACGGGCAAAAAAATAAGAACCGGATGACACCCCATCCGGTTCACATTTCAAAAAAAATGACAACCGGATGAGTATGTCATCCGATTGTCATTTCAAAATAAAATGACAACCGGATGACACCCCATCCGGTTGTCATTTTAACTTCATCTGTTTTCAAATCTTTGATTAATCCTTAAAACAAGCAATAAGTAAGTAATTTTTGGTGTTTATTAGCAATTAGTAAGTGATATTGCTGATTAGAGTAGTTGATTTGGGGTTTAGAAGTTGTCGATGACAAACAAAAGAATTTTCCGATTTGATGTATGAGAACCGGATGGGTTCCATCCGGTTCTCATTTTTATTTGGAAATGAGAACCGGATGACAGCCCCATCCGGTTGTCATTTTAAAATCAAAAATAACAACCGGATGAGTATGCCATCCGGTTGTCATTTCCAAATAAAATGAATTTTTTTTAAATGACAACCGGATGGGGTGTCATCCGGTTGTCATTTTATTTTGAAATGACAACCGAATGGGGTGTCATCCGGTTGTCATTTTATTTTGAAATGATAACCGGATGGAGGTGTCATCCGGTTGTCATTTTATTTTGAAATGACAACCGGATGACATACTCATCCGGTTGTCATTTTTTTTGAAATGTGAACCGGATGGGGGTGCCATCCGGTTCTTATTTTTTTACCTGTATAAACCGGATAGGGTCAATTGTGGAATTAAAATTTTATATTAGGATGCAGGAAGAAGATATTAGGTGCAGAAAGAATTTGTCATGGAAATGACCTTATTTCATGTTTCCCCCTATCCTTATAACAAATTCATTACCCCCTACTCATTGTCTTCAAAGTTGAATAAAAGAACTAGAGCAATGAATTAGTGTAGTTAGTTCTAACTGGAAACTAGTATGTAAACATGCAAAGACGGGCACTATCTCCTTTTACATGTTGCTCAGAAATATTGTCAGTTGCTCAGTATATATAAAGCACGAAGGCAGGGTTAGCCAATTTTCAAACGGTGCGAGCGTTTAAAATAATCAAATTTTGCTTCTTTGATATTTGGCCAGAAGCAGAAACGGCATTACAGAATCACAAATTCACGACGAAACAAACCTGGCGGCTGTCTAGGCAAACATCTAGCAGTGATTACCACGTTTAATTTAATATGTAAATACAAGTACATGTTTTAAATTGCTCACGATGTTCTGAGACGCAAGGATCCAACAATGGTTTGTACTGTAGCCTACATGGGAACCAAAGATCCTTCTCACCTGTTTGCTCATCCCATAATCACAAAAGGGATATTAAAAAGGAGCTAGATTTTAGCCCTGTAAGAGTTTTAATTACTTCAAAACTGGTACAGAAAGCACAGATCGTAACAAAATAGTGAAACCCAACTGTGAAATAAACTTCCAATAAATGACGTTGTAGAAATGCTCTTGTATAAAAGATATTCAGCAATGTTTGGGCTGACAAAGTGGCTTCATGCCCTATTGCTACAACCAAAACTGGGCTTTGCAATTAAAAACAAAGAAAAATAAAAATAACGACTCAGGATTTCTTGAAGAATGCAGCCTGATCTGGATGATAATGGCCAGAGAATAATTCTTTTCTAGTTTTCCAGCTGTCCATTTTTTTATTTATATTAAGTTGAATACCAGACAAAGTTAACTTGCAAGATAAATTTTGTAAAAGTTGTCATACAACACTCTGGCCTGCTATACCCACTCAAGGATGATAAGCTGGACAGATGTTTAAAGGGGATAGCAGCCTGGTTTGGTTCCTTGACATATCAACCAGGTTTCTTTCTTGGTCATGCTGTTTTCTCTAGAATAATACACCAGTTGGATTTATCAAAAAACTGATCAACAATTTTAGCATTGTTTATTCCGGTTGTCAAACTGCAAAAGGATGTGAAAATAAGTTAGAAATGGGAACTCAAGCATCCTGCATACATAAGCTTGTCAAATATCTAAAACATAAATCTGAATTATACTCTTTAAATTTTGAAACATGAGTGGCAAGAGACCAATAAGCACAAAGGCCATAGTAAATTTCTCATACCCCTAATGTTCCAGCTGATTGATTAAAGCAGCACGGAAGATACATGATGTCATGACACTACTCACTTCAATCCCATTTTTGTTACTCTTAAACACCATTTATTGCATTTTTTCCAAAAAAAACTTTTATCTTTACCTTACCTTTTCCTCAGACAAATGGCAACTCAATCTTCATGATAGAGTGAAAGGAAAATTACGATTTGACAACAAGCTAACGCTCAAGCAGCAATTTTAAACAGATTTTACCGAATGTAATGTCTCCATCTCATCCTACTATGCTTATATAATCCCTATTTCTAGATTCAGATGTAAAGTATGCTAATTATAGCACAATTGATATCCAAGATCAAGTTTACCAAACATGAAGCCTGATGGTAGTAACTTTAGTGAAGAATTGTTACCTTTCAAGTTCGCCTTCACTAAAAACATGATAATATCTGTTATACACCACAGCACCTTTTCTGTCATCTTTAGTTGCCAGACCAGCAGCAAGAGCATGAGCAGAAGCACCACTGACTTCAGCACGATGATAAGGTAAATGCCAGGGAACAAAGTATTCCTGTTGATTCTTCATACGTTTTTCTTCCTCCAAATCTCTGTAGACATTTGACTCACTGCAACCTTTCATGTTCTCACCGGTGCTACTCTCCTCACTTTCAGGAATACTTTCTAATGCCAAGGGTGAGGGTGTCCGAGCACGAGGACTCCCTGGTCCTACCCACTCTTCAACATACTTCTCAGTCAGTGGAGTCCATTTGGTAATCAGTGTCGTGTCCTCTTGCTCTACAGCCCAAACTGTAATCAGAACATGGCCACCCTTTTTAACAACTCTGACCAATTCTTCTATTGCTTTTCTCCTTCTATGTTCAGTGCTTAAGTGATGTAACACTGCTATTGATATAGCCGCATCACCAAAACCAGTTCTGTAAGGAAGATTCACAGCATCTGCTACCAAAACTTCATGCCCTCTATCCGAGCAGATTTTAATCAAGGAAGGACTTATATCACATCCTATGAAAAAGCAATCCTGATTCAAACCCAGGTATTTCCCATTCCCACATCCTGCATCAAGGACAAGAGACCCCAAAGGCAAAGATGACAAAAATGATGCAACCTTGGGCCATTTGGCGAACCGAGTGGCACTGAAATGCGGAGCAATAGCATCATATACATGATGAACAAACTTCTTTTCTATTTCAGGGGTGGATTTTACACTCATGGATGAAATAGTACCGTTCCCACTGACTGATATGGAATCTGCAATGGAGGGTTCCTCACTGGGGGCAAGAGTACACAAACTAGAATCCGCTTTAGAATTGATTTGTTTCATTGAACTAAATGCTGAATGACAAACAAAACCACCAATTACACTGGTCAAACCAAGGGCTTCTCTATGTGGATTGAGGAATCTACTTGTTTTTAGAACACTATGAATCATTAACCAGTCACTGTGGCAGAGAGCACCTGCACAAAAAGCGATTTTTTGCCAATGATATCTTTCATTTATTGTATAAAATCTATAACCCAATAGTGATTCATTCATAGAAATAAATAAATAAATAAAAACAAAACCAAAATATGCAAACTTGTAATAAGATAACCAAATGAGAAGATGTGGG
>Ga0209489_110544_pt1 | contig 10314 bp, 10 predicted proteins | sample SiratrowhiteBW_FD_187527 | JGI IMG/M metagenome (GOLD analysis project Ga0209489, IMG submission 187527) | Root nodule microbial communities of legume samples collected from California, USA - Siratro white BW (SPAdes) (version 2) | ecosystem: Host-associated > Plants > Roots > Nodule | place...
TATATATATATATATATATATATATATATATATATATATATATATATATATATATTGTCGTGTCCCCGTGTCCTACAATTTTTAATTTAGCCATATCTGCGTGTCTGTGTTCCGAGCTTCATAGATAGCACCTCCTCCCTGTAAAGCATTGAATATTGTTCCTTTTGCCTAGATCCCTTCCCCTAAGAGAGATGCCACTTTTCTCACCGCCTTATATCCCACAAGCCAAACTTGTACAAACCTCACACAAAGGTGTCTCCCTCATTAGTCCTCTAAATTACTTGTTGATTTCACACCAAATTGAGCTTATATAAAACTCTCTTAGATATCTTTGTGGGATATTGTCGAAGATGACTTTTCATTGGATGACAATAGAATTCTTGAAATTGCCAACTTATCTCTTGATGAACCAGAATTAGAAGTTATATTTTTCAATGAGGATGAAATGTAGAAGTTCTATTTTTTGTTAGACTCTTTTTTTTATAAAAGTTTATCTTTTTTATATTTTCACATATTAATATATTTTAATAAACTTATATATATATATATATCTATATATATATATATATATATATATATATATATATATATACTGTCGTGTCCCCGTGTCTTATAATTTTTAATTTAGCCGTATCCGCGTGTCCGTGTCCGTATCCGAGCTTTATAGATAGCACCTCCTCCTTGTAAAGCATTGAATATTGTTCCTTTTGCCTAGATCCCTTCCCCTAAGAGATATGCCACTTTTCTCACCGCCTTATATCCCACAAGACAAACTTGTACAAACCTCACACAAAGGTGTCTCCCTCATTACTCCTCTAAATTACTTGTTGATTTCACACCAAACTGAGCTTATATAAAACTCTCTTAGATATCGTTCCCGTACAGTAAGGGTGTGATGTTTTACTTCGTACCTATCAGTTCTAAATAACTTAAAGTGAAAGTATCCAGACCCTTCCCATTATACTAAATGATTGCCAATGCTAATTTTTGTATAACAATTCCTGTGCATAAGTAGAAAAACATTGTTCATTCCAAAATGATAGATGTAACTTTCAACATCTGATCCATACTACTTTTTTTCTTGGCTTTTCGTCATTTGACCAATGAACAATGAAGTCAAATATGCTCTCAAGTCAGTCTTTAATTTTCTCTACAATCTTGCCAATATCTTTACCTTTATATGTGGTTACTAAAACCATGTCATCCCCCTGTATGGCTCACTCTTAAGGCACATACATCCCCGTTAATTATTTTCGTTCTAATGTTATCCATAGAACCATATTCAGCCACCCTTCCTATATAACTTCCCTTCAACCATTATGTATTTGTTTTCTCCACATCAAACGACATTCCTTTGCAACTAACTTTTGAAGTTTTATTTGCAGTTGTAGTTTTAACCACCTGGTCATAGGTTTGTTGGTTCAACTTTCACTTCCAGTATACCTTACTAATAGAAATGTAACAGGAAGATAGTGAACAACCAGATGTGTTGGTGTGTATTTTTTCTATATCCTTAATGGTGCCAAAGGCAAGATATATATACACCATAAATTGAAAAAGCAAAAGGTTGGCACATAAACGTTGTACAGCTCAACAAAGGGACAAAAATTACATACAATACAACCTTGTACCAACATAATTAGAGGTTGGTAAATAATGCCAAAAAAGACAGTCAGGTAATGTCTCCTTTCTCTCTTTTGTCTTCTGGTAATGCCTCTTTTATCTTCTGGTAATGTCTCTTTTGTCTTCTGCTTGGCCTGAGAGTTGATATCGTTTGCTCCCCCCCCCACACAAGTTGATGGTTGAAAGATGTCAACCAATCCAAGCTTGCTCAAGAGAGCCTGAAATGTCATTGGTGGAAGTGCTTTGGTGAATATGTTAGTAATTTGATTGTGATAGGAGATAGGCAACAGACGCATTAAACCGAATTGGCTCTTTTCACAAACAAGATGACAATCGATATCAAGATATTTAGTGTGTTCATGAAAAATGGGATTGGCAGCAATATGAAGTTCGCTTTGGCTATCACAAAAGATAATGGGAGATTTCAAACAAACCACATGGCGGTCGTTGAGAAGATAAGTAAGCCATTGGAGTTCACAAGTAGTGGAGGCTAAAGCTCGATATTCGGCTTCAGAAGAAAAGTGAGAGACAGTAGGCTGCTTCTTGGTTTTCCAAGAAATGAGTGATGTGCCAAAATGGAAACAATAACCAGTGATAGAACGAGTATCGACACAACCTGCCCAATCAGAGTCGCTATAACCATGAAGAGGAGAATCTCGACTAAACAGTAAATTGCAACCGGGGGAACGCTTGAGGTATTTGAGGATGTGACGAGCGGCGCAAAAATGAGCCTGAATGGGGTTGGACATAAATTGACTTAGTTGTTGTGTGTCATAAGAAATATCAGGCCTAGTAGTGGTGAAATATATTAAACGGCCGACTAAACGACGATAAGAGAAAGCATTAGGGAGCAAGTTTGTAAGGTCATGGTGTAAACGAAGAGCACTATCCATAAGTGTAGAGGAAGGGTTAGCACCAAGAAGCCCAGAGTCAGTCAAAAGATCGAGACAATATTTGCGTTGGCAAAGAGAGATGCCAATGTTAGAATGAGCAACTTCAAAACCCAAGAAATACTTCAAAGGGCCTAGATCTTTGATTCGAAAATGAGAAGCAAGAGTATGCTTGATGGTAGCCATTTCAGAAGGAGAATTCCCAATAAGGACAATATCGTCAACATAAACAATCAAAGCAGTGAAGGCAGATGTGATAGTCTTAATAAAAAGACTATGGTCGAAAGGAGCTTGTTGATAACCACAAGAAATAAGAAAAAGGGAGAGCTTCTCATACCATTGGCGGATGGCCTGTTTGAGGCTGTAAATAGATTTGAGCAATTTGCAACACTGATTTGGTCGGGAGGTGGAGACGCCAGGAGGAACATTCATATACACATTTTCAGATAAGTCTCCATGGAGAAAAGCATTATTAACATCTAGTTGCTGAAGTGGCCAGCAGTGAATAGAGGCAAGAGCAAGAACAACCCTGATAGTGGTTATCTTCACAACAGGGGAGAATGTTTAAAAATAATCGAGGCCTTCAATTTGAGAGAAACCCTTAGCCACAAGTCGGACTTTGTGACGCTCAACGGAGCCATCTGAACGGTGTTTGAGCTTATAAACCCATATGCAGCCAATGGGTTTAATGTTGGGTGGAATATCCACAAGGGGCCAAGTCTTATTCTGTTCTAAAGCTTCAATCTCAGCATTCATGGCATGTACCCAAGACGGATGCAGCAAAGCTTGCTTGTAACTGGTGAGTTCAATGGTAGTGGAAAGGGAGAGAAGATAGTGACGGTGAGATGTAGAGAGATGTGAGTAAGAAAGGACTACATGGAGAGGATGGAAGCTCGTAGAGGATGATTGGTTTGGCAAGTGAAAGATGGAACTAGTCACATAGTCGGCAAGATATGTGGGTAGTCGATGAGGACGGGTAGAGCGACGGAGTGGGAGTTGGGGAGTGGCGGAGCTTAAGGTGAGGTCAGGAGAAGGAGAAGGAGAAGATGACGGTGAGTCAACACAAAGAGGGGAGGGAGAAACTTGGGGGTGTGAGGGCAGTCATGGGATGGGGATGGATGAGGGGAAAGAGTGCGCTAAGTGGAGGGAAGGTGTGAGTAGGTCTCAGTGTGGGCTGAAGAGGAAGGACTACAAGTGGGGTGTATATGGGGCTGGTGTGGGCTCGATGGGAAGGGGTTGGTGGTATGAGAAAAGGGGAAAGAGTCTTTGTGAAATAGAACATGTCTAGAAATAAAAATGTCATGAGTTTGTAAATCAAAAATTATATATCCTTTAGTGTCACTTCGAAAGCCTAAGAAAATGCCACGCTTGGATCAAGGGTCAAATTTTTGACGATGGATAACATGAGTGGAAGCATAACAAAGACAACCAAAAATTTTAAGATCACTAAAGTCGGGTGGTTGTGCAATTAAAAGTTCAAAAGGAGTTTGATTTTGAATGATCAGAGATGGAATCGGGTTGATGAGAACAATTGCGTGTTTGATGGCATAAAACCAAAAATGAGTTGGGAGATGAGATTGAAAAAGTAAAGCACGAGCCACGTTAAGAATATGTTGATGTTTTCGCCAAACACGACCATTTTATTGAGGAGTTTCAACAAAACTTGTTTGATGTAATATACCTTTGGAAAAGAAAAAGGTCTTTTAAGAAAAATTCAGGTCCATTGTCGAACCCAATGCACTTAATTTTTGTGTTAAATTGATTTTCAACAAGGTTAACAAAACTATGGACATGTGAGGAGCCTTCTCCTTTTGTTTTTAGCAAAATAGTCCAAGCGTAACGGCTAAAGTCATCTATAATTGTCAGAAAATATTTGTGACCATGAATAAAGGTCCCCAAATGTCTAAATGAAGTAATTCAAAAGAATGAGAAGCTTGAGTTTTACTAAAAGAATATGATAATTTTCTTTGTTTTGCCAAATGACAGACATCACAAAATTCATTGGAATGTTTGGAAATAAAAGGAAATTTATGGTGAAGAATATCCAACCGATTGTCAGATAAATGTCCTAAACGGAAATGCCAAAGGTTGTTAGGGGTAATGGCGGGGTGAATGGTTGAGTTGATGAAGGGTAAGGTAGTGTTAATGGATTGTTGCTTGCCAAGTGCTAAGTGATAAAGTCCATTCTTCAAACTAGACAAACCAATCATCTTCGATGAGTTCTTTTCCAGTAAGTTGCAAAAATCAGAATAAAATGTAAGAGTGTATTTAAGAGACTCAACTAGTTTTGAAATGGAGATGAGATTGAAACAAAAGTCTGGAATATATAGGACATCATAGATGGTTAATGTTGGAGGGAATTTAACCGAGCCAAAGATGTGTGAGAAAACATGAGATCCATTTGGTAAATGAACTTTGATTGGATCGATTTTAGAAAGATGTTGAAACCATTCTAAAGATGAGGCAACATGGTTTGTGGCCCTGGAATCGAGTATCCAAGGCCTATCATGTGAAAAGTGTGTGTTTGTTTGTAAGGAATAATGTGAACAATAGGAAACATAGTGGGTACCACTGGTTGTGCCTATTGAACCTGAAGAGGGCCCAAAAGAGGAGGAAGGGTTGGTGTGGGTTGGGTGTTATTGGTTGGTTGAGGCAGAATTTGCTGCACCAGTTTGGAGAAGAGCCATGAGTGTGTCGATTTGGGCTTGAGAGAAAGGTAGGTTAGGCCCAATAACTTGTTCTATTGCTTCATTTGTCTTGCCATCAGTGGGAACACTGTTGACGACTTGGGCGGAAAGGTGTAGATTGAATCGAGGTCGGCCTGGGTAACGTGGATGCCCCACCGGATAGCCCTGTTTCTGGTGACATTCTTCAATGGTGTGGCCAGAGCGGTGACAATAAGTACATGTAGAAACAGAGTGGCCACGACCATTGCTTTTAGGGTTGCTGTTACCTCGATCGCAACGAACAAAGGGTGAACGAATCATGTAGCTGCTGGCGAGTAGGTCGTGCTCTGTGAAAATAGGGATTGAGGCAGGACTTTATCGTTCTTGTTGCAGCACCATAGAAAAGACACGATTTGTAGAAGGTAAAGCGTCTATCAAGAGCACTTGAGAGCGGGGTAATGGAGAATCGTCCATCGAGCTCCTTGAGGAAATGAATCACAAAATCTTGTTGATGGTAAGTCTTTGTTGCAGATGTACACGGCTTCAGAGGTCTATAATTGTCAAGCTCTTCCCATAATCCTTTAAGTTCTGTGAAATAGTCAGTAACAGATTTAGTGTCTTGTTTTAACTGATATACCTCTTCTTGGAGTTCTGCGATTCGTAGCAAATCGCCTTGTGAGAATCGATCTCGGAGATCTTACCAAATGTCAGCAGCGCAATCAAGATAGATAACACTCTGAGCAATGGATGGAGACAAAGAGTTGAGCAACCATGACATGATCATGGTGTTCACGCTCCTAATGTGAGTACAGTGAGTTTGTGGTTGGTGGGACAAGAATAGAACTTGTGAGGAACCCCATCTTGTTTTTGGAGATGAGGGCCATCCGAAATGAGCGAGACCATGAGTTATAATTGTTGCCGGTCAAAGGAGGTGTGACATAGCGAGAAGATAATATGGATCAGAGGGATTTTGAGTTGGGTCAAGAAAACCAACATCCCTCTTCGTAGGACTGGAAAGGGGAGTTGTTTCTGGAGATGTTAAACTATTGTGAGATGCGGCCATGGTGTCGAATGGTTATCAGCAGAGCTCCATGGAGCTATGATACCATAACAGAAATGTAACAGGAAGATAGTGAACAACCATGTGTTGGTGTGTATTCTTTCTATATCCTTAATGGTGCCAAAGGCAAGATATATATAGACCATAAATTGGAAAAGCAGAAGGCCGGCACATAAACGTTGCACAGCTCAACAAAAAGACAAAAAATTACATACAATATAACTTTGTACCAACAAAATCAGAGTACCAACAAAATCAGAGGTTGATAAATAATACCAAAAAGGACAGTAAGGTAATATCTCCTTTATCTTCTGTTAATGCCTCTTTTATCTTCTGCTTGGCCTGAAAACTGATATCATTTGTTACTTACTTTCCATTTTATTTTGAGTTTGTAGAAGTGGTCTCGTATTTCTTGATCTTTTACCTTCGTAACCACCTTCATTTCAGTCAAATCGTGGATAATTGACATATAATTTCATCGTGTAGATTTTGATGGTATCTAGTTGTTTTGCAAGCTGCCCTACATTTCTGAATCAAAAAATCATATGTTTCATCTGTTTCTCTAATTTCCTCGTAATGAAAACTTCGTTCACCCTCTCTATATTTGGAATATCTTATATCATATTTGCCAAATTTTTTTGAAAAGTTAGAGAAAAAATAGGTTGTAACTTTTCTAATCTCCTAGTGGTATTAACGTTGACATACCTCCAAACATGATCAGACTGTAGGTAATGGTGAGTCAATCTACATATCATGTTATAAATAAGACTTCAAAACAAGGAAAAAACTAAGTAGGCAAGCCAACTTCGCTGGCTCTGTCCAACTCAGCAAACCCCAGAGTTGTTCCATCACATTGACGCTCCCACCTGGGTCACAAGCTGGAGTGAATCAGCTCAACAATCAGACACCTAGTAAGAGAACTTATAAAGACATTGTTTTGTTATGTGGGATATAACTAGCATAAAGTTATGCACGGTTTTAAAAGACTTCTGTCTTTTTTTCATTTGTATGAAATATAGAATAATTGGATGAATTTGGAGAAGACAAGATCCTAATTTTTACTCAACCAGTGATTAAATGTTTAATCTTTGTATATGTTATCCTTCTCTGCAATTGTCTGGTATTCACAAAATGTCTATTTGTAATGTGATTTCATTATAAAATGCATTTCTGTTACTACTGTAAGAATTACCTCCAGAAACTGGAACTTAATGTTGTGGGAGGTGGTCACTTAATGTTGTGGGAGGTGGTCAACATCCTTACATTGAAACACCTGTTTTGTAATATTGTCATGAATAGAAAAACAAAATGCCTATGAACAAAGAAGAGATAACTGTAAACATCATCTTAACTCTATGTAGTCCACTAAACACCAAAACAAAATATAACTAGTATGCAATAAATAATATAAACCACAACAAACATCATTAAGGAAAAATCGAACTGTTTTGGGTGAGATGCACCAAGCTCTTGCAGTAGTGCAAAGCAAGAGGGGATGCTTGAGAGCCTCAGTAGCAAGCCACTGCAGATGACCCTTTCTCTAAAAAAATTAATTTAATATCGTGTGAACCAATGGTCCACATATCAGATATTAAACTGATAAGAACAGATACTACACTTGATCTTAGCCAAAAGGCCGAGAAAGGTATGCTTTCAACAGTGTAAGTCTTGAGCTTTTATCTTCTCATCTCAAGTTGTTTGTCAGAGTTCTGACTAATGTGGGACCTGAGAGATGGGTAAAACACTGAAACTTACAACTGAGTTCAAACACACCTACAATCACACTAGTTAGGAAGGTAGCAGGAGCTAGATGAAAAGTATGAGACCACACACACATATCATTCCTTTCCAAGCACATTTCTTTTGATTTTCGTCCATGTCCTCAAAGAGGCATGCAATCAAATTCTATTTTGAATATGAGAATCTTGTTGATGGATGATTTGTAGATAAGTTTGTAAATTCTCTCATAGCATTAAGGCATGTGCTTTATAATCTTGATAATTTTCTAAAACTGAACTTACATAGACATAGAAAGTAAAGAAACAAAATCACTTGCAATAACTTTTAGTATTCAATAATTGGTGGTAATGAAAGAAGTTATTGGTTTATATATTCAAGAGGAATACTGAGTTTATGGTGTGGTGTAGTTTATAGTATAAGCTCCTAACAGAAAGAATAGTTAGCTTCGCTTAATCTGATAAAAGATTTAGGTTGCTGTTTTAGTACATAATGTAGATTGTAGAATCCTTGCACTTGCAATAGCCTTTAGATCTTAAACCTCTTGGTCCTTTTCCCCCTTCAAATTTTATTTTATTATCATAGTCCTTTATCTTTTTATTTTGGTCATGTAGGATGATCCACTTTTTTCTTGTTTGCAGTTACTACTTTGCTTCATCATAAATGGGAAAAGTTAGCAGAAGATCCAGAGCCCCTTTCCCTGGCAAGCCTGATCTCTAGCAATACTAAATGAGGAAAGTCTGATCTCTAGCAATACTAATGAGGATCTGAAAAGAAAAAGGGTAAACCTTTGTAATTGAATGCACATGTACTGTTGTTGTGGTGGATGCATAATCACTCGAGTCATTTTGAAGCTTTGACTTTATTCTCATAAAAACTGCAAGTTTTCTGTTAATAGAAAAAGTATAAACTATGTTATTGGCTTATTGCTTCCTAAGTGGCCCTTTGATTTTAATCTTAGAATTTTTAATCTTCAATAATAGTAGTGTTGATCTAATTAGTGGCTGAGCAAAGAATTTGAAGGGAATTTATTGATGAATTTGCTGAAGTCGAGTATATGGAAATGGTTAAATGTGTATAGGCATACATGTAGTTAGGTTTCAACTCTAATTTTTGTATTTGATGGGCCTGAATTTGAATCCAATTTGAGTTCAACATTCATGGCATTGGATGGGTTCTTAATTTTTTAGTTTGATAATTATTTATGTTATGATATAAAGTACTACCTTTAGCCAAAAAGCTGTTAGCTTTAGACCAGTAGTCATGTACTAGAGTGTGTGAAGGGTATCCTAGGTCTGTCTTTGATGAATGAGTAATGAGGGAATTAAAATTTCTACATTTGTAACACAGATTGTGAGAATATATTGAATAATAAAAAGAAATTAAATTAGTATCCTCAGAAGTCCAAATAGAACTGTTCTTTGGGACTACACCAAAGATAACCCTCCAACAACTTTTAAAATGATATGATTGTTGGAGTTGAGTAGGGACTATATTAAAAAGGGTCAAGGCAACCTTTTAAAAGGATGAGAAAGTGACTTTAAGAACTTAGACTCACCTCTTAACTTGGAGTGGGCAGGCCAACATATAGCAAACACAGTCCAACCAGCAAAACTCAATATTTGTTCCATCACAACAATGCTCCCACAGGGGTCACAAGTTGAAGTAACTCAGCTCAGCAATCTGATATCTTGTCAGTGAACTTATAAACACATTGTTTTTTCATTCTCTTTCTGATGTGGAATATAACTACCCACATTTTAAAAGAATTCTGTCATGAAAAGTCTATTTCAATTGTTTTTCACAATAAGATGAATTTTTCTGTTACCATCACCGAAGAATTACAACCCATTAAGCCATACACTATTGGAACAACAGTCCAACCCATTAAGCCACAACCTTTCCGTCATCTTAATGCCCCCACTAGGGTCACAAACTGGAGTAACTCAGCTCAGCAATCTGACATCTCTCAGATTAAGTTATAAAGGCTTTGTTTTTCATTTTCTTTCAAATCTGGGATATAACAAGCATAAAGTTTCCACCATATCACTAACAATTTTAAAGAACTTGTTCCTTTCTATGAGATATAGAATAATTGGATGAATCTGGGAAAGATAGATTGCAATGATCTGGTATAAAGTAGTTACATGTTTGAACCTGTTTCCTTCAGATTTCTGTTTTACAAAGTATCCTATAATATGATGAATTTTATGATATTACTAAGCTCTAAATTCAACAGAGTTATAATAAGAGAATAGAAATGGTCCAATCATGCTTAAGGTCTTCTAAGTTCACAATAAAAAAGAAAAAAAAAAAAAAAAAAAAACAAATAAAAAAA
>Ga0209489_110545_pt1 | contig 10312 bp, 9 predicted proteins | sample SiratrowhiteBW_FD_187527 | JGI IMG/M metagenome (GOLD analysis project Ga0209489, IMG submission 187527) | Root nodule microbial communities of legume samples collected from California, USA - Siratro white BW (SPAdes) (version 2) | ecosystem: Host-associated > Plants > Roots > Nodule | place: USA...
TTTTATTGTTTTTATTTTTATATATATATATATATATATATATATATATATTTATTGCTCTTTAATATTTATTTATTGTTTTCTTTTGTTTTGAATTTTTTTATTTTCTTTTTTCTTTTTTATTTCATTATTTATATTTTCGTTTTTATATTATTATTTTTCTTTATTTTAATTAAAGAGCTAACTTTAATTTTTTTTATTATATATTTTTTAAAACATCTAAAGTATTATTTTTCTTAGTTTATTGAATTTTTTTCTAGTTTTTACTTATTTTTAAACATAATTTAAAATTTCATATAAAATCGAGTGTTGACATAAAGAATTTAAATAACATTTGAAAAAGGTGAGTATGTGATTATTAGCAATGTGCTCGAATGCATTTTTGGTTTAATCTTATATGCCATGCGGCGCGCAATACATGTGACTAAACGAAAAGTTAAACCTTTGAACTTGCCTAGATTGACGTGAAGGGAAATTAATATCCGGCAACTTTAAGCAATTGGCGTGAAGGGGAAGTAACATCCACCAACTTTTTCTCGGGTATAAAAAAATAAAATTATTTTAAACTATTATTCATCTTTGGATTTCATTATACACTACTTTATATAATAAAATATTATGTAAATAATAATATATATAATTGTTAAATGGTGATCAAAATGAAGAATAGTGTCAAATATCAGTGCCCGTATATAAAAGGTCATATGCATCGGTTTGGATATATAAAAGGTCATAAGCATCGGTTGGTTGGCTCGAATATTGAAGTCCAGACCTTGGCATTGATGCTCAATGTAACATTGTCATTTATATTCCGAACCTTAAATTCAATATTATCATCCAAATTTGAATGTTAAACCATATGGAATTGTTATTTAAATTCCGGATATTAAATTCAGCACTATCATTCGAAACCTGACATTATCATTCAAAGTTTGGATGTTAATAAAGTCCGATGTTAAATGTAATACTGTCACTGAAATATTAAATTCGACACTTTCACCCAAACCCAAATATTAAAATAAGAAAAAAAACAAAAAAAATAATAAAAACAAAAATTAAAAACAAAAATAAATAAAAAATAAGATAATTGCTTTCTATATTATATAAACTATTTTATATTTAACAAATTCTTAATATATCAATAATATTTTTATTATTTTTATTTATTTATTAAATCTTTTTTTCTCACACTCTCAATTGAATCCGGCGTTAAATATTATCAATATATATCATTGTTCCATCTCAAATTATAAATATTATAATAATAAAATTTTTAATAAACTAATGAAAATAAAATAACTATACAATTTTTTTTATACTGTACAAATTGTTACTTGCACTTGTAATTTTTTAAAATACTGAAATCATCCTTAATATTTATAAATTATTAATTTCCGTCTTCTTCTATTCATTTTTTCTTTTACAATAAAAATATACCCTAATTCATTCTTATATCTAATGATTTTTGTTATTTTTTTATAACATTACTTTTTATATAAAATTGTGAATCTTAAATATTTTACAATTTACACTTTTTATAATGTGCTTCAATTTTTTCCTTACAACTCAATTTTAGTTTCTTCTTAATATCCATATAATTTGATGAAGCTATAACAAATAATATATAAAGAAAAAGAAAATAAAAAGTAAAAATATTATTTTATTAATTTAAAATTAAAGGAACCTCTCAAAATATACATGTGTGAGAGAGAAAGAGAGACTTTAACTCTTTTCTAATTTGATGGTTTCACTCGATGTGAGTCAATTATGCCTGTAAAAGAGAAAAAAAATTATTAAATAAATAAATTTAAAAATAAAAATAATAAAAATATTATTTTTATATTAAATATTTGTTAAGTGCCGGAAGGAATTGCTAAAAAATAATAATAAAGAATAACTGTTTTAAAACAATTTGTGTGACGTAATCTTCTTATTTTTCTTCACCTTTAACTCTCCACAAAAATAAAGAATATAATAAAAAAAAATAACAAATAGCCGTCTTCCTGATTCTCTTTACTCAACTATTCACTTACTCCACTTAATAATAAGAAAATAAAATAAAATAATAAATAATAAACAACAGAAAAATATAGCTGTTCCCTCGCACTTCTCACACACAAATGTTTTGCACCATTCCATAACCCACTCCTCTCAAACCCACGCTATGACTCATCACTCTCTTCCACACGGAGAAAAGAGGTTTTTTTTTTTTTTTTTAAAGCTTTGCTTCATTTTGATATGAAAAAACAGCACCCACACCACACCAACTCCCACATTGCAATCCACCACTGTAAACGCTCATGGTTCATGCAACTCACAAACCACCCTCACGCCATCTGGGTTCCTCCAACGCCACCCAGTTCGCCTTGACTCCTCCATACGCATCCTCGTCACCCTTGAGACGCACATCGCCACGCTCTCCAATGGCTTCCGTGTCGCTACTGAGTCATCCCTCACTGCCCACACGGCCACCGTCACATGATCACCCAATCCTTCATTCTCTCCCTCGTAACCACCTCCCATCGTGCACCTCTCCAAACCCAACAACGCTGATGAGAAGCTCCCTCTTCCACATAACCTAACCTTTCCACATACACTCTACAGCACACAAGCAAACACCATGGATATTTGGTCCTGGATATGTGAGCTTCCCAACTCGGTGGAGTGGACCGAGTCTGACTCGCCATTCATGTTCGAACTGGCGAGTGAAGAGAAGGATAACTCGGCTCGTTCCATCCACCTGAAAGCTGAGAGAACCTCCGGGTCTGACTCAGAAGCGGTGGTCACCTTCACCGTATGCTTGCAAGGCATTCACATTCACATCCCAATATTATGTTTGCATGCAAATATCTCATTTACAACTACGTGTCAATATTTCATTCACATACCTAATGTGGCTACATTTCACTTTAATCCTTGTCAATATTTCATTTATATTTACGTACCAAATTTGCATGGACATGTGGGTTCCATTTTATTTTAATGTTTGCCAAATTTTAATATGAACTTTTTAAAATATGAATAAGCTCTAAAAATAAAGACTCAAATTATTGATTGTATAATTCTGAATACAATTTCCTATTCCAGATTATACAATTGCATTCTAAATTGTTAATCCAGAATGTGAATATCTTAGTTGATATCTATTATTTAGTGATCAATTAAGTCAAATAATTGATATCTAGATACTAAGGTTTTAGTAACCTATGTCATTAAATTCTAAATTGATATCTAATTAAGTTAGAAACTAATTTAGAATCTAATGTTAGATATCAATTATTTGGCTTAATTGATCACTAATTTCAACATTATCTTTATTTTATAGTTATTTACCAACTAAATTTTATTTTGATAACTATTTTGATAATAATCAATAACTATTCTATTTGATAGCTAAATATTGATATTTAAATAACTTTTTTTTAGAGTGACTTTGTAGATTATTGAATGATTCCAATTTTGGAGCATGATATTCCATAAAATAAGAGGTTGGATGTGAAAAGTTAAATTTAATTTTGTGGGTAATGATGATGAATTGAATAGAGGCGACTGGCTTAAGAATTTTAAGGCGAATGAGGTAGTAAAAATTTTGAGACGTCATTTATAGTAAGTTGTATGTATTTGTGTACTTTCAAAATGATGTAAACGCTCAAGGTGTAAACTTCACATCAGTTAAGACTGGTCGGGGCTCTAGACAGGAAGAATCTATTGGTTTCCTCCCAATCGTTTCCTATGATGTACGCCAGCTTGCTGCAGGTGAAGTTAATGTTTCCTCGTCAGTCAAGTGTTGTGAGGTTTTCTCCAAAGGTGCCAAAATGATTGAATTTTAATGAGATGTTTAAAATATCACACTCTCATACTAAAAGACAATATTTTAAATAAATATATTATTTTATTAAAAAATAAAATATAATAATAAGTTATAAGGTAGTTTCAAACTATCTTTATTCTAAAGTAATATAGTTGTTATATTTTAATATTCAAAAGGAAAACTGCACCCCAAGTTGTAAATAAAATATGATGCTGCTTTCCATACTTTTTATTTGAAAACTAAATTAAAGGTTAGAGAGAGATGAAATCATTGCGTTCACATTTATTTATCTTTTTCGGGGTTGAAAGCATATTGGGAGAAGCGGTCATATTTTATGAAATCACCCGACACCATTTGTCCTATGTTATAACATCAGGAGTTTTACGACACGGTCGATTAAGATATAATTAGATATCATAATAGCTTAAAATATAATCGATTTATAATATAATTCTAACGGAGTAATAGAGTGGAGGCTTATTACGACATTTATATATATGACTTTTGTATCTATTCCGAATCAAACTTAGGTTTGTCCGTTTCATATCAGGTCTAATCCATTGTCAATCAGAATTAAGTAACATATATCTTAATTGATATTGGTTGGTCCTATAAATACAATTCAGGTTTTACAGGAAATATCATCTCTTATTTCATCCTTACACTGTTATACTATTTTCTTTCATACACACCTAAACACTTTTACTGACTTGAGCGTCGGAGAGTCTTCTGTAGGTGGACCATCCTTCGGTTTAGAAGCGGAAGACGATTCATAAACTGATCTCAACACGGGAGACGAGTCGAACTCAGGTCGGGTAAGAACATTTTTGTACCCACCGTGGGCCTTGAGTAAAACTAATCCTAGGACCACGTTTGTATTTTCTTTGCAGCAATGGACCCATCCGTGATGGAGACCCTCCAAGGGGTCGTCCAACAAAGCGTAGAGGCTGTCAGAGCTGCCCTGAGGGAAACCAAGACCAAGGTCCAGAATGCGTTGCAGGCCACACTCCAGAAGAATGAAGCCCAGGTACAGAAGACCTTGCAGGAGGCGTAAGACAGGATCGACGCCCGGATCTGAAACCAGCAGAGGCATCACGATGAGGACATGCACACTCTCTATGATCGCATAACCACCTTCCGTGGAGGAAGCGGACAGTCGTCCCGGAGCCCCTACCCAAACCCCTCCACGAAGTGGAACGGGGAGACATCCGCGAGAAGTTCTGACGAATCTTCAGGAAGCAAAATACTAACTAAGAGCCAGATGACAGAACATGTCCATTCGTCGCGAACGGGGCGAACGCGGGAATCCAGCAGGTGTCATTCGCGAAACTATCATAGCACCCCCTTCAACAAAATTCCTTCCCCACCATTGAGGGACGAATTGAGGGAACACATTAGTGGTTTCCATCCCTTCACAGCGGAGGTAATGATGGCATGACTCCCATCAAAATGGCAATGGCCGCACATGGATACCTACGACGGGACCACCTACCCCAGTACCCATGTTAAGTCCTACATAACACAGGCGAATATCTTTTCTCTAGACGGGCGAGTCCACTGCCGACTATTTCCAACAACACTGTGAGGACCTGCATTGGATTGGTATTACTCCTTACCTGCTAATTCAGTCAATTCTTTTGAGATGCTCTGTGTCAGGTTCACCGCTAGGTTTGCCGATAGTAAACCGGCATCAACCTCGTCAGCTTCACTCCAGAATGTGGTTAAGGGGGACAATGAGAGCCTTTGGCATTACATGGCCCGATTCACTCGGGCAACGTTGTCAATCCCTGATTTGCACCCGGCTGTAGCCTGACACTCACTTCTTGTGGGACTAAAGCCGGGCCCATTCCTTGAATCACTCTATGTTGACCCACCACCCAACATGGACAGCCTGAGGACAAGGACAACCAGGTACATGAGCATCGAGGAGATTACGGAGGCACGAAAGCGACGTCCTCAGTCCACAATTGAGGGCCAACGATCCCAGAAGCGCGGCCAGGCCGAGACGCTTCGATCGATATACCCCTCTGAATACCACACGAGAAGCAGTACTACAAGAAGCATGTTCCCTGGACCTTATCCGCCTTCCTCGGCCGGGACGGTCTCAGCTTGGGGTTGACCCCGCACTCCAATGCAGCTACCATCAGAACATTGGACACAACACCAAGAGTGCACAAAGGTCAGGGACCTCATTGAGGAGCTCATCCAATCTGGTGCCTTAGCCCTCTTCGTTCAGAAGGGGCGCCAGTTCCGAGAAGGGCCACGAGACTTCGGGAACCGTGTTGGAAGAGGCGGTGGATGAGGTCGAGGCAGGGGCTGAGGGCGTTACTGTCCCAAAGAGGAAAGAGCAAAACAACAAAGAGCTGAAGACAGATAGGCATGCCAGGACCCGAATATGGCGACAGGGTCTATCAACATGGTGGAGATCCAATTTGGATCCGTAGGGAACCCTTACCCCTATCCAAGCACACTGAAGAAATCAAGCGTTGAGCCTCCCATTCAATTCGGTATAGTCGGGACGATTGCGGGCGGCTTTGCGGGAGGGGGTTCGTCTAGCTTTTCCCGAAAGCGACATTAGAGGAACATCAATTCGGTTAGCTATCTACCAACCCGTTCGCAACCCACAATCACCTTCTCGGATTCGGATTTCTCAATTAACGATCCGAATCAAGATGAACCAATGGTGGTGATAGCGCGGATAGCAAATTGGAGGGTGCATAAAATCCTCATCAACCAAGGAAGCTCGACAGACGTACTCTATTGGTCAACCTTTAAAAAGCTCAAGATACCCGAGTCTTCTATCCAGGCATACTCCGAGCCCCTTCTCGGTTTTGTTGGACAGAAGGTGTATTCTCGGGGGTTCATCGACTTGCTAACAACCTTTGGAAGGAGACAAGCCTACAGAACACTGATGGTCCGTTACATTCTGGTAGATGCAGATACGACTTACAATGTGTTGATCGAACGAAGAATGCTAAATCAGCTTAGAGCAATCGTCTCCACTCCCCATATGGCCATGAAGTTCCCCGTGTCAAACGGAGAGATAATAACGGTGAAGGCCGACCCGAAGAAGGCTAGACAATGCTATATGCAGAGCCTTAGGGTTGTTCCTTATACCCTGAGGACCACGATGGAAGGGCAGGCGGCCCAGGCCGTAGGAAAGCAGTCCCCAGAAACAACCGAGTGCAATAACATGGAGTCAGCACCGACACCTGTTTTGAAGGACAAAAGCCAGGAGTACGGGGAGATCGACCTGGATCCAAGAGCTGAGTTTGAAGAAAACCGACCCACTTTTGGTGAACCTTTGACAACAGTTACAATAAGTGCAGACCAACTCCATACTACAAGGATTGGGCTCGCCTCGAGTCGAGAAATCAGAAAAGAGTTAGAACGAGTTCTGCTGGCCAATGCAGATCTCTTCGCCTTGAGCCCCGCAGACATGCCGAGAATAGATCCGGACTTCATGTGCCACCGGCTAGCACTCTTACTGCAGGCAAAACCGGTTGCACAGCGGAAGAGGAAGATGAAAGAGGAACGACGCACCGCGGTAGAGTCGGAGGTATCCCAACTTACTAAGGCAGGGTTCATTAGAGAAGTCATCTACACCACCTTGCTCGCCAACGTGGTAATGGTGAAGAAGGCCAGTGGGAAGTGGCGGATGTGTGTCGATTACACTGATTTGAACAAAGCCTGCGCGAAGGACACGTATCCATTACCAAACATCAACTGACTGGTGGAAGGGATCTCAGGACACAAGATGTTGAGTTTTCTTGATGCTTACTCGGGATACAACCAGATACGGATGTACCCTCCAGATGAGGAGGCAACGACATTTATGACAAAACGGTCTAATTTTTGCTACCTGGTAATACCATTCGGGCTCAAAAACACGGGTGCCACCTACCAACGCCTGATGGATAAAATCTTCAATGAATTGCTTGGGAAGACCATGGAAGTGTAAGTTGACGACATGGTCGTCAAGTCCCAAAAGGCCGAACACCATCTGGCAGATCTAGAGTCGGTCCTTGCGAGAGTCAGGAAGCATGATCTGAGACTTAATCCAGAAAAGTGCATCTTCGGAGTGGGCAGAGGTAAGTTTCTCGGTTTTATGACTACGCAAAGGGGAATTGAGGCCAACCCCGACAAATGCAAAGCCATCCTGGGAATGCGGAGCTCGACTTGCGTGATACAGGTACAGCAGCTGAATGGCAAGTTGGCAGCATTATCTAAGTTTCTGCCAAAACTGACTGAAAAGGCGAAACCGCTCTTCAAATTGCTCAAAGGAGCAAAAACCTTTGAATGGGATGCAACCTGTGAAAGCATGTTCCAGCAAATAAAAAAAAAAACTTGTCAACTTTGCCAGTACTAGTAAGTCCCCCGCCACAGACTCCTTTACTTATATATCTGGCCGTGGCATAGATGGCCATCAGTGCAGTCCTAGTATATGAAAAGGGCAGGGAACAGAGTCCGGTTTATTTCACAAGCAGGACTTTACAACCGGCGGAAGAGCGATATCAGGTGGTGGAGAAGTTGGTGCTAGCACTAGTATTCTCGGCTAGAAGGTTACGACACTATTTCCGCAGCACCAACTGACCGTGAAAACCGACTACCCCATCAACCAGATTTTGTAGAGGCCTGAGCTGGCTGGAAGGATGACGGCATGGCCTATCGAGCTCTCAGAGTTCGGTCTACGATACTAGGCTAGAGGTCTAATGAAAGCCTAGTTCCTGGCGAATTTCCTCATCGAGTTACCACCGGTTGCTGAAGAAAAAATTGTTTGGCTACTAAGCGTAGACGGTTCCTCAAATAGGAAGGGAAGCGGTGCCGGTATCATCTTGGAAGGACCCGGAGAGATGGCGGTAGAGCAATCTATCCGATTCTGGTTTGACACTTCCAACAATCAAGCCGAATACGAAGCCCTGATAGTAGGGTTGAGACTAGCAAGAGACTTGGGTGTAAAGAATCTCAAGGTCCAGACCGATTCACAGCTAATAGCAGGGCAAATGAATGGCGACTATCAGGCACTAGAGTCTCTCCTCCAGAGGTACTACCACGTGGCAAAAAACCTAACTCTCCATTTCGACGAAGCGAGCATTGTCCACGTTCCCCGAATTGAGAATCACAAGGCTGATGTCCTGTCCAAACTTGCGAGCACCAAGAAGATAGGACAACACAGGACGCTAATGCAAGAGGTACCGTATGCGCCTAGCTGGAATCTGGAGGATGTCTTCGAGATCCGGAACGAAGGGGATAATTGGATGACACACATCTTGAATTTCTTGATTCACGATACGCTTCCCGAGAACGAGGCGGAAGCAAGAAGGGTGAGGAGACAAGCGGCCTCCTACACTGTGATTAGCAGAGAATTGTTCAAGAGAGGATTCTCCATTCTTCTACTAAAATGTCTAGATCCCACTCAGGCCGAATACGTCTTGGCCGAATTACACAGAGGGATATGTGACATGCATTCGGGTACCAAATTAATGGCGGTCAGAGTGCTGAAGGCTGGATACTACTAGCCGATGATCAAGAAAGACGCCCAGAGTTTCACCAAAAGGTGCCAAGAATGTCAGCGATTCGGGGCCGTCTTTAGCGCGCCTCCCGAGGAGATACATCAGACTTGTTCTCCATCGTCTTTTAGCTGATGGGGAGTGGATATTTTAGGACCATTCCCGTTGGCAAAAGGACAAGTAAAATTTCTCATCGTAGTCATCGATTATTTCATCAAATGGATGGAGGCCAAGCCTATTACGAATATAACGACACATAAGGTACAAAACTTCCTGTGGAAGCATGTCATTTGCTGCCACGGACTACCCCACAGCGTGGTAATAGACAACGACAGATAATTCACAGACCGCCACCTTGAGCAATTCTTCAAGGGACTCGGGATAAAGCACCTGGTAACAAGTGTCGGGCACCCGCAAATGAATGGACAGGCGGAGGCCGCCAACAAAGTCATATTGAGCGAGCTAAAGAAGAGGCTGGGCCAACTTAAGGGGTTGTGGGCCGAAGAAATCCCGAGTATCCTGTGGAGCTATCACTGTACGCCCCAATCCTCGACCAAGGAGACCCCTTACCAACTGACATACGGAACTGACACAATGATACTTGTTGAACTCGGAGAAGCTTCATGGAGACAAGAGCAAGTTTTCCGGCGCTATCAATACCGCTGACGGATCCAACTTGGAGGTGGTGGGGACCAATGATAATAGTGTTGCTGTTGAAAAGGGTGCCCACCAAGTTCAACATGGCCAAGATGTAGCATCTATGCTAAAGGAGGGCGACGGTGTAGGTGGGCTTAGTGGGTCCGATTGTGTTGCAGGAGACGTAGAATGTGAAGACGTGGAGAAGACTCATGGAAAACATCATTCTGTTGATTTCAATAGTGGGGGCCTACAACTTACTCAATATGGAGTGCATTCGCCAGAGGAGGTGTTAGATGAGCCAATTGACATTCGTGATCATGGACGCTTTCAAATCATGCTTACAGATCCAATG
>Ga0209489_110551_pt1 | contig 10295 bp, 7 predicted proteins | sample SiratrowhiteBW_FD_187527 | JGI IMG/M metagenome (GOLD analysis project Ga0209489, IMG submission 187527) | Root nodule microbial communities of legume samples collected from California, USA - Siratro white BW (SPAdes) (version 2) | ecosystem: Host-associated > Plants > Roots > Nodule | place: USA...
TTCCGCTTTTACTATAATCAATTCTGTATAAAGTAATAAAATACTGATATATTTGTTTGGAGTATTGAATTGTATTATTACTGGACTGGGTTCTGAATTGATTTTTGATTCTGCTTACTGTTTCATGCAACTGTTCTGATTCAGTAAATTCAAATAAAGATCCAGTCTGTGAAACAGAATTGCATTTTACTGAAAAATATCAAATTGTTTCAAAAAGTTTTGAAATCCAATTCACCCCCCTCTTGTATTTCAGCCAAAACAGTTTCCAACAATAGGCATTAAAAATTCATTGTCTAACATAGGCACTAGACGATCATTGTCTAACATAAGCACTAGACAGTCATCGTCTAACATAGGCACTAGACAGTCATCGTCTATTAGAGCCTATACAATAAACCGTCTACCATATCATATATCGTAGACCATCTACCAGAAATCGTTTATTGTAGAGCGTCTACCAGACCGTCTACTACAGACTGTCTACTAGAACATCTATTGTAGGGCGTTTGTCGTAATCTACTGTTGAGTGTCTACTATAGATTGTATACACATGAAATATAATATTGTTAGACCAACATAATAAGAAAATTTTCAAATGCATAACAAGCAAATAGTATAGGCAAAACAACAAATAGTTCAAACACAAAATAATCATTCCTCCCCTATTGACTTTATCGAATAGGGTCAAATAGAAATGAAAAAGTATGTTCAAAGTAGTACAAACCTTAATGAAAATAAAATTGCAAGTAAAGATTAATGGACTAACACTCCTTTCCATATTGAAGAGCAGCAATATGCTCCTACAGCACCTTAATCTAATCATCCAGATGCTGGAACCTAGCAACACAAAATTCATAATGTTTCTTCTAATCATGTGCCATGGCGTCCATCCTTCCTAGCATCAATCTTTCAAACTGTGACAGAGGAATTCCATGATCTATTGATGGCTCATAAGGAATCAAGGCATGCATGACATCCTCAACATGGTCTTTTCCTACAGTATCGCTAGGTCCAACTCCATCTACATTTGAAGTTCTTGGAGCAGACGATCCTCCAGCATCATATCGTCTTACCCAGTAGTTATCAACCTTAACAAGTTCCATTTTGTACCATGCGATATTTTTTATTTCATTTCCAAGATTTATAACTTCAGACAATAAATATTGCATAAATTCTGAAACAAATATAGCAAAAAGAACTTTGTAATTTACTAACGTTTTCGATTTAAGCATGTGATTTTTCATAAAGATCTAGTTGACTTTGATCTCATACAGAATGTAATACATACTATTAAATCTTCCTCATTTAGCATGGCATGATTGTTCTCCATAGTGATTTGTCATACAATGATGAATGTTAGCATTCTTTCATTCTGATAGAGGTCGTTGAACTTCTCAAGCAGATTCTATAAAAGTGTACCTTGTTGAAACTTTTTACAACACCAACGTTCCTTTTCCAACATGAATACCTTCACATTTCAAACCAGTTATTGCATTCCAAACAACTAGAGTAATCTCGATATCAATCTCTTTGACATGAGACCAAATAATCTCACCTTCAAAAGAGAAGTTTGTGAAAAACACTGACTAAATTTGGATAGATATTACCACTCATTTCTAGAAACCTTTACAGCTTTTAATGCTTAATCAACTTTCTGACCTCATTCAGTTCTTTCTCCTTCATCCTAGAAAACTTCAACATCATTGAAGAATTTATAACTTTTCTACTAATCTCATAAAAAAGGACAACCATTTGATCTTGGATTTCAAAGAATCATGTTTCCGAATTACCTTTTCTAGAAAAAGGTGTGGTTGGTTCTTGTGAAGATTGTATACCAGTGGACCTGCCTGATCTTGTTCTTTTTCATAAGGTTGTAAAGGTAGACATGTTTGTTGTTTTCATATATGGAATGGAATGTGCAGAATAACTAATACGCAAAATGTAAGGAATGTATAAAGATTGTAGTTTTGGAACGACTTGAAGTAGTTATCAATAATTTTTAAATTTTAATTGAATGTAGTTAATTGATTAGATCAAAGATTGAAAGTTTTTAACTGATTATAATTTTGGAAATTGCAAAGTGTTGATCCAATAAATTCATATATAACTATACTCTATCATGAATTAAAGCACTACATATTAGTTAATAGGCAAATCAACTTTTTGACTTTTATACAGTGAATGGCGCGTGTACTATATGTATTAAAAAACAATACAGTCACACAAAACAAACCATTTATTTAGAAATAAACAAAAATTAACAAATTTGTATTCAAATTTAACATATCAAACAGTGAATTAACAAATCATACTCCTAACCTGTTAGATCAGAAATGACATGCATGCTAAATAATAGGTTAAAGCGATAATTTGATCGATTAAAAGAAAGATAAACATAAAATGAATTTGTAACTATTTAATCAACTGAAATATTTTTTTAACCCGTTGATATTACTCATAACCTTAAGAAGTGAGGAGGGATTTATGCAATATTTGAAATGTCTAGGATGCCTTGTTCAATTCTTAAGTAATTAAATCTATCTTTGGCTAGGGATTTGGTGAATAAATCATCTAATTGATTCACTATTTTAATGAACTTTATCTCATAATCATCATTATTTGTATGATCCCTAATGAAGTGGTGCCTAATTTCAATATGTATAAATTGTGAATGTTGAATTGGGTTTTGGTTAAATTGATGACACTGGTATTGTCACACATTAGAGGTACCTAGGTCACCTAAAGACCATAATCTCTCAATTGTCGTTTCAGCCAAAAAATTTGAGCATAACAACCGCCAGCTACAATATATTCAGCTTCAATAGTTGAGAGAGCTACACAAGTTTGTTTCTTGTTCTGCCATGATATCAAGCTTGATCTAAGTAAGTGGCATGTGTCACCTGTACTTTTTTTGTCCAATTTTCAACCTACAAATCTAAGTTAGAAAATTCGATTAAACTTAAGGAAACCCCACCTGGAACCACAATCCAACATGTTGTTCCCTTAACGTGTTTCAAGATTCTTTTGGTAGCATTGTAGTGTGACTCCTTTGGATTAGAATGATATCTTGCAGATATGCATAAGCTAAACATAATTTCAAGTATGCTATTCATCAAGTATAATTTGTCCTTTGTATTTAGTTTGGTCTACTGCAATGCCCTTTCATCCAGATCCAAACAACAATTAATGGATATTGGTGTAGTAACTTCCTTACACTAGTTCATATCAAACTTCATCAACAAATCATTGCAGTATTTGAATTGACTTAAGAAAGTAAATTCTTAAGTTATTTAACTTGAATGCCCAAAAAAAAGTTAAGTTCACCCATTATGGACATTTCAAACTCCCCCTACATAGTTGAAACAATTCTTCACACAATCTATCATTAGTAGATCCAAAAATTATGTCATAAACATAAACCTGCACTAAAATGATATTGTTTTCAGCTTTCTTAATGAAAAGAGTTTTATCAACTTTTCCTCTCTCGTAGTTTTGAGATAAGAAAAAGTTAATAAGTCTCTCATACCACTACCTTCGAGCTTACTTCAATATATATAGAGCTTTCTTTAACTTGTATACATGGTTTAGATGCTTATGATTCATATACTTCTTCATTAACGAAGCCTTTTAAAATGCGCTTTTAACATCAATTTGAAATATTTTAAAACCACACATACAAGCAAAGGCAAGTAACAATCTTACTGCTTCTAGTCTAGCCACAAGTGTATATGTTGCATTATAATTTATTCCTTCTTCTTGATTATAACCTTTTGCAAGTAGTATAACATTGTCCTTGGTTATTACTTCTAATTCATCCATTTTTTTCCTAAAAACACATTTGTTCCAATAATATTCATATCTTTAGTTCTCAATACAAGTATCCAAACATCATTCCTAGTAAATTGGTTTAGTTCTTCATACATTGTAGATATCTATTTTTCATCACATAAGGCATCATAAACATTTTTAAGTTCAATTTGAGAAATAAAAGCCATATTTTCATAGAAATTGTTTAGAAAATGTCTAGTAGAAACTCTTTTCTCAATTTGTCCAATGATGTTGTCAAGGTAGAGTTCTCTAGTGTTCTCCATTCCTTTGGAAGTTCTCCAGTAATCACAGGTTTAATGGACTGGTCAGCAACCTCTGTAATGTTTTTAGGTGAAAAATTTTTAGGATTGAACTTAGACTTTAGAAATATATCAACTTGTTCATCCTCACATGCATCATCCTCACCTATAGATTCTTCTACAGTCATAAGTCTCTTATTGTAAACTCTATATCCATGATTGTTTAATGAACAACTAAGAAAGATACTTTCATCAGCTTTGACATCAAACTTACCAAGGTTTTCTTTTCTATTATTAAGCATAAAACGTTTGAGGGTGAGTGGTTTTGTGTGAGCGTAGTGAGAAAGTGGGTAAAAAAATCGTAGATATGTGAGAGAATTTTTCTCTATGTGTGAAGAGAGAATCCTTGAGCATTGATGTGTGCTCCCTTTTTTTCATTCGAATGTGTGCCAGAGCTCCTTTAACAGAATTATCAAACCAATTCTAACAAAATCTCTCCTTTTGCAAAAGGAGAATAAAAAATTATTAAAGCATAAAGAAAAATGGAGGTGGGTCCCTTTGGAGGATTGCTGACAAGTGTGAGTAGGAAAGAAAAGGGGGTAAGAGAAGTGAATTTGGTCATGGCCCAAGTGAGAGATATGGGGTGTACGTGGGAAAAGACAGGGTGTGAAAAGCAAAGAAAATGGGCTGCACCCTACACCTTTTAACATTCAGTTTCATTTTTCTTTTCAAATTGGGCTAACATTTTTTTATCCTAAAAAATAAATTATATTTAACAAGTTGTTTTTAAAAAGATGAATATGATAAAGCAAATGAAAACATGAACTACATATATATCCTTTTGATTTTTTTTCTCAACTGATAAAAAGGATAAAAATCCAAATTATATTTTTTCATGTTTTATTAAGAAAATAAAAATAAAAAATAAAGACAAAAAACTATATTTTTATATTTTTCCTGAAAATAAGAGAAAACAATAAAATCCAAATTTAATTAAATATGAACCAATAATAAATTTTAACCTAAATTATTGACTCTTTCTTTTTTCAATTTTTTGAGAATTGATTAGAAATAATTTTTCCATTTAGATGAAATTGGGAGTTGACACTTTATAAAAATGAACCCAAAACTATCATAAAAAATAAGGTTATCAATAGGGCATACAAAACCTTAGTGTAGACAATGAATTATAGAGAACAATTGTTGTTGAGAACTTATGTGTAACAAGGTGTACTATGCAGGGGTCAATGTCCGAATGTGATGGTAAAAATTCTCCCATGAATAGTTGACCAGGTATGACCAGTAGTGGTGAGGGAATGGTTGATAGTGTAGATAGTCTAATGAGGTTATATGTTAAGAGATCATCTACAGGTGAAAAATGGTGGTCAATTGGTTGGTAATGGTCAAATTTGAACATTTAAAGTTATGCTCAAGTGGAGGTGAAGATGGTGCAAGTTGAGTAGGATGATGATGGAAGATTGGACTAGATGGTATATTTACAGTAGACGGTTTAGGCATGGTAGGCATTGGAATGGATGTTACCTCCAGAGGTGGTGGTTGTTGTGCATGAAGGAGTCTACGAAACCTCAAAAAAGGAAAAAATAGTGTCATCCTTTGCTAAGTTGCCATCATCTACATGAAAAGTTGATAGTGTTTGCAACTTCTGCACTGAATTTTTCTGCACATTAGAACTAAGACAGTGTTACCAAGAATTGTTGTGATAAAATCTGTGCATTATAGTTCAAGTAACTCTGTTGATATATTCGTATCATACCCTGTATCACAATCTGCAAAATCAATTTAGAAATTGATTCATATCAACACATGTGCTACATACAAATGAATTACAACATAAATCACAATTGTAGTCAATGCTAGAATCAATTGAAGCAAGAATTAAGAGTGGTTCCAATTCCTTTAGTGGTAGTTGGACAAATGGTACCAGTTCAGAACTCTTAGCAACCTACAAATAAACTAGGTTAACTATATGAATAGTTGTTGTGCCTATGTTTGTGCAATCTGGTTCATTAGACGATGCTTACGCAAAAGATGTTCATGAAAAGAATTTTGGGCTGAGTTCAAGAAAGGGGTAAATTGAACTTTTAAAATCTTTAGCAAAATATGGAAAGAAATAATAGAAAGTATAAAATTCCTTTATCAAACAATTAATTGTGGGAGTTTTAAATACACAACACAAAAATAATTAATTGAATAGCAGAAACAATCAATTAAACGTACTCGCAACAACACTATGCAATACAAAATCAACTAATTAAAATACTGAAACAATTAATTAAAATCACTAGCAGATCAAAACTGAACAAAATCAATCAATTGAATCAGGTAAACAATTAATTGAACAATGAATGACAAAACCTAACCCTAAACAACAATGAATGACATTCAAGTAAAGTAGAAAAGATTATGAATGTGAAATTTTGAAATTCTTTATCAAGAAATTCAATCAATTGAACAACGAAAACAATTGATTAATGAACTTGAATGCCAAAAATAATGTCAAAGTTGTAATCAATTAAGCTCAATAAATAGTCAATTGAAATAACCAAATAATGTCAAAGGCAGAAAGCAATTGATTAAATCTCTCACTCAATCTATTACAGAAACTCAAGAAATTGTTGTAACAATAAACACAATTGATTGAAATTGAAAAACAAATAATTGGTTGTATTAGAAATGAAATTTTAAACAAATCAAAATAGTATGTTTGCGAATTTAACAAATTGATAAAGGTTTGAGTTAAGAAATTACAGAAAACTAAAGTTATGCAGAACATAAGGTTGATGATGCGGTTAAGCGAAAATCAATTTATTGAAGCGAGAAATCAATTAACTGAAATTTTGACAGAATTGAGAAAAACTTGCAGAACTAAAACGCGATAAGAAATAGGGGCAAGAGAGAGCAAGAACACCAATAATTATAATGGTTCACTCTTCTTCAAGAGCTACATCCAGTCTCTTTGCAAACTAGCAAAGAATTTCACTCAAGAACACCAAGTTCAAACAATACACATACACTTGCACCCTACAAGAAAACTCACTCTACACCCTGCACAGAATGAAAAATACAGTGCAGAACCCTACTGCACACCTATAAATGTAAATCCTATACAATATATAGACACACCACTTACAATTACATGAATTATGTATATCAGAATCGAAAAGCTACACTTTTACATCAAATAATAGATGAAAACAACAGTGCAAAGACTTATTTGTGATGCAGAACCAATGCAAACAATTTATCACCAATGAAGAGCTTCAAGAATTACACTTTTGATCTTTCTTGAATACAATCACTCAATGCCAAATTGGTTCTCAATAAACCTCTTTGAAAGTCACTGTATTTCGCATAGAATATCACTCAAATGTCTTAGTAAAAAATTTGTCTTAAGAGGAAAAGCGTGGTTCTGTTTTATAAATCTATTGTTATATAAAAGAAAAGCTGCTCTGATTCAATCGATTGAATTTCTTGAAAAACAACATTTTCAACAAATCGATTTTCGAAAACAATCAATTTAAGTACTTTATAAGAGAGGTTTCCGAAAAGCATAAAGTCCCACTTAATTTTATTTTAGTAGATTAATTTTAATGATTCTATGAAGCTCTTTCAGTTTGTTCAAATGCATGCATATGGTTTTCAGTCACAAACCTACTCCCATACACACACACACAACTAGGACTTAACCACTCTCCAAATGATCTTCACTCAAGGTCCTCATTGACTTCATCAAATCACATAGCAGCTTCAGTGCTAACAGTTAAAAAATTACCAGGTAAACTCACAAGAAAAGAAGGAGAGTCACAATTAGACACGTTTAAGTATGAAGTCCTTCCTAACTAAAGTCTTTCCCACACCACTTTCACAAATTTCCCTTGTAAAATAAAAATTTGGAGACTTAAAAATTGAAAAGAAACAAAACTAAAGTTTAGGCTGAAAATAAAAAATGAAGACAAAATTAAAATTAAAATTGCCAGAATAAAACAACAAAAAATAGAAATTAAAAAAATAGTAATAGAAATTAAGAATGAAAATACAAACAACACAATAAAGAAAGAAGTAAAAACTAAAAGCTTAAACAAAAACATAAATAGAAAAAATAAAAGTAAAGACAAAAACAATAATTAAAAACAAAAACAAAATAAAATATCATAAATCAAAGTAAGATTAAATAAGATATAAAAGACATAAGATAAAATAAAATAAAGTAAAATAAAAAAATATTGAATATAATAATTGATAAAATTTTGTGTTTTTTTAATATTTTTTAATAATATGGTCATTTCAATAATTTGAAATTAATTAAATACAACTAACAGAAAACAAAGTTAGATATATAAAAATATTGAGAATTGCAGATAAATAAGAAAATTGAAAACCAAACTCAAATTGGATTCTCCGGCAACAACATCAAATTTGATCATTATCGTTTCACAAGTAAATTAAAATAATTCAAATAATGACCTTCTAATGCAGCACTAGACCATCTAACACCAAAGAGATGATAGTATCAATATGGAAAAGTTAATCCAAAGTCGTCTCGCAATGAATCCAATAGTAAATTCAGTCAATTAATGTTTGAAACTTATCTACAACAAAGAAAGTTAGCAATAACAATTTAAATAGGGGGTTTGAGGATTGTTGTGCAAGAAATTAAAATAGATGATGTAAAATAATAAAGAAAATAAGTTGACTCTCAAGTTCTTTCATAGCAAATTCTTCTTTGGTTTTCTTAAGATTATTATCCTTTAATTCTCTTCACAGAGTTGAATTCAATCATACAAACGTCAATCAAATTTAACAAAATTTTATCAGCTAAACAAGTATATACTGATATATTCAATATATCACCTTGTCTATAAGCGTGTAGTGAGATTTATATCTTTTATCTCTTGACTAAGCATACAAGAAATTGATTAAGTAAAAACAATTAAATTCCTAACAAACGTTAAAAAATCAACTACTTTTTCAAAAATTAAATTCGAAAAGACCAATAACAAAGAACAAATGTTATAGAGAAAATGTAAGAACAAAACTTTATTAAGTAGAAACCTCAAAATTCATTGTGAAATCACAAGAGAATCAACTCAAAGGACTTTAGTCTTTCATGAGGAAGACAAAAACAAAATAATTACAAAAGGAAATAAAACTAGGGTTTATGTTGTGCGACATTACGACTGTCTGCTTTTCACGATTTTTCCAATCTCTATTTATAATTTTCTTTTATTCACGAAATCAACTTATATTTAATTATCAGATATTATTCTTGCAATTCTCAATTGTTTCCATCTCTATCACATATTAATTTTCAGATATTTTCTTTCCAAATATGTAGCAAAAGATATTGCGAAATATTTGAAGAAAATTTGCTTTAAATCAAGTAAGAATTATAAAGAATTATCTTTGTAAAAAATCAGTGCAAAGAATTTGATTCAATTTGAAACTCATATAATTTTTACAAATAATTAGAAACAAGAAAAGTAAAAGAGTATGCTTAAAATTCAAGTTTAACCAACAATCATAATTAAGATTTAATTAATCATGATTGGATAAATCTTATTTAAAACAATAGATTTATTCTTAGTTATAGTCCAAGAAAGTACTAACTAAATTGTCTAAGTATGAGTAAATATATATTTATCAAAGTGAAATAAGATTCTCTACTTGAAAAAATTTCCAAAAATAAAAATGAAGTAAACTCATAAGGAGAATTTCTTTTAATCTTCAAAAGTGATTTTATATGTGGGAGAGACATCTTTTTATAAAAATAAGGTTCAACCTAAGGGAGGAGAAGAGTTAACTTAAAACTCTTAAGATCCCTTAATCTAGAGTTAACTCACTTAGTTCTTTTAGTTAACTTCTAATTTAGTATAACATATGACAATTCCTTAAAATTAAAAAAAAGTAGATAATTTCTTAAATTTAAAAATAATTCATTAATTAAAGAAAAATTCATGATGGGTCCACCAAAAATGTAAAATATAATCTATATATTAACAAAACTCAAATAATTTTTATATTATTAATATATGGTCGAATTTTACTTTAAGTTTAAATGGAGTAGCTAATAAATTATACATTTTGATTTAAGAATATTTTGTTAAAATATCTCTATCAAATCTATTGATAACATGTTAGTTAGTTGATATATATATATATATATATATATATATATATATATATATATATATATATATAAAATATAAT
>Ga0209489_110554_pt1 | contig 10290 bp, 2 predicted proteins | sample SiratrowhiteBW_FD_187527 | JGI IMG/M metagenome (GOLD analysis project Ga0209489, IMG submission 187527) | Root nodule microbial communities of legume samples collected from California, USA - Siratro white BW (SPAdes) (version 2) | ecosystem: Host-associated > Plants > Roots > Nodule | place: USA...
AAATAAAAAGAACGCACTCTTTCTTCTTCTTAATGGGATGCAGGAAGAAAAAAAAGCCTAAATTAAATTAAGAATAGTAGATAACAAACAAATTAAACTGAGAAAGAAAAGAAAATGGAAAGCCACTCTTAATTATCCGCTGCGTCACTCTAATCTGTCGCTTAATTTAAGCTTTATTATTTAATTATCAAAAAAGCAAAACACAATCTTATCACTTCATTTATTGTGCTTTTCAATCCAATTCAGGGATATGGGGATCAAATTTTCTAGTAGAGAATAATTGAATTCATTTGTAGTACTACATATTGAGGCATAATCCGTTCTCACGATAGATTTAGAAATCAATTATCCTTCAGCTACTTGTAAAATATTTCAGTTTTTTACCTATGTTTCTTTCTCGCATGATATCTTATTTTTGTTGTTATATTTGTAAATTCACATTTCAATTACGTAATATTCAATTGGCATTACTCGGGTTGGATACAGTTAAACATTGAATTGATAATTTTACAAGTTTATTTTGGTTGGTTAATGATAATACGTGTTTGAGCATGTTAACTACAAAATTATAAGCTATCACTTATATGTTTGTCTGATCATTCTACATTATTTTTGCTAGTCATAGTGGCCACTTAGTTATGCGATAGTCATATACTTATGTCTGCGTATTTTCATATGGTGATAAACTATTTTTAAACATAAAAAAAAATATTCCTAGAAATAAAGTTTTATTGGAATTAAACTCAATCAATTCAAAAAATCATAATCAAAGATTAATTATTTCATGCAAAAAATATAAAAGGTAAAATAAGAAAAGGATTGATATCCCATAATCACACCTCATGTACAAAAAAAAAAAAAAAATTAAAAAAAAAAAAAAAAAAAAAAAAAAAAATCTTGTAACTAATCTTGTAAGAAAACTTTATTATTTATCCTCCCTATATTCCTTAGTAACATCTTTTTTAGTAGTTACTAGAAGTAATAATTAAGAATATTTGAATTTTTAATCTTAGAAAAAGTTTGAAAAGAGATGATAAAAAAACAATTTGTCTACTAGTTATATCCAAAAGTATTTTATGCACTTGTTTTTAATAATTAGTTAATTAGTAAAATATTTTGAGAATTTATTAAAAAAGAATTTTAAAAAAGAATCTGATGTAACTTATTTAAGGTCAATTAATATAAAATTGTTATATTATTCTTTGCTACTAGTTAATCTAATGTTGGTATAAAGAAACGTTTTTGTATTCTATTTAACCTTCTACAATCTCTATCTACACCTTCAATAATAGATATAGATATGATTTACCTTTTACAACTAATTTTTACATGGGCATAACACTTAAAACCTCACATTTACATATATTTACTATAAAACACAACTTTTATTCTAAATTTTAATATAATTTAAAATTATTTAATGTTCATTCATATTTTGTTCTCATATTCATTTTATATATATATATTAGTTAGAAAATGTGTGGATAAATTAAAATCAGTTTACATGTAAAATAAAAAAATAAAAGTTTAACGAATTTGTACGAGAAATTTCTAAATATGAACTAATTATGCATAAATTTTCACTTTTCCTTTTTTACTTGTATTTTTTATAAGTGTTTATGGGAAAACTAATTTAATGTTGGAAAACAAAATAGAAAGTTTGACGTATTACTTGTCATTTCTAAAGACATGCATATTATTTATACCCTTTATTTTGCTTCTTGTTTTTGGGAACACAATACTTCAAATCTTCAACTGCTCTGCTGGATTGTTGAATTATTTGTTATATTAATTCTATATTACCTTTATTTCAATTGTTTCATCAGAGGATGGTAAAGACATTTCAGTTTTTACTACATAATCAGTAACCCCTGGGAAATTGTTAAAGCCAACTAATGCAAAGCAAGCATGATATATGTTGGTAATAATTAAAGTTGTCCCAAATTGTGTTTATGAGAAAGTAAAAATCTATTCTTTAACATGCAAAAATCTACTATGATAATTTCATGCTTTGGTATTCTTTTAGCCAAATATCTCTATTACGAATTTTATTTGAAGTGCCAGCGATAAAATAAAAAATAAAAAATTAGAGGTTAATCATGCTAGGAAGGTTAATCACACTTGTTTACATTTAAATTTCAACGCTTTTTTTCTTTTACAAATATTTATCAGAAACTTTAGTTATTTCTTTTCCTAGGATACATTATATTTGATAAATTAATCAAAAACAATATCAATGGATCTTTGTTATTTAAAAGAAAAAATGATCAAAGTAAAGAAGGATTGTGAAACGAATCAGTTTGTTGTTGATTGAATAGAGATGCTCTAAAATCAGTATCGAAATAATGTATTGAATTCCGGTGAGTAAAATGGAAAAAAAAATTATGGAAATAGATTAATCGTGTGAAATAAATACGACTTCGTTATAAAAAAGTTGTATTATATATATGATTTTAATTTGTTAAAATTGGAGTCATATATGCCAAACAAGATTTTTGTTCAAATTTAAAATCGTGCCGAAAAAAGATATGAAGTGACATTGTATTAAAGTTGTACGAGTGGCTATAATTATTTTTGTTTGGTAGATGTAATTATTTTCAAAGTTCAAAGTTAATTTAACCCATGTAAATTGAAAATTATATTTAATTGCTAGCCTAAATAAATAATTCTAAAAATAATTTTATTTGTTTTTATTTAAAGTATTATCAATTATCATAACATTTCAAAAAAAAAAAAAAAGTAGGTTACGGCTAGTGGGACTGTATTTTATTTTCTTAGTTTTATAAGATACATAAATTGATTAGTTTTAAATGTGTTAAGGTATATTTTGAGTTTTGTTTTGAAAGAATACGTTAACTTTAGAATGGGGAAGAGTTTGAATAAAACTATGACAACACTTTGGAAAACTGTTACCATATAGTTTATAAAATGTTGTGCATATAACTTATAAAATATTGTGTAAGGTTGCTTGATTATTTAATAAAACACATTCACAAGTATTTTTTAAATGAATAGTCGACAAGTAGTGTAACATATAATAAACCATTTATATTGGATTACTTTAATATATGTTACATTCAATTTTTCAATGTCAATGTCAAAGAGTTCTATTACATAAAATAAATTATAAGTATTATTAATATAAGTTTTTGACTCATAATGAGTACAAAACGCTATTTTAGTTAAAGTACATAAAGTTTGTCCAAATTATACAAAATAAAATTGTTGTTTGATTACAAGATTTATAATCACATGAGAGGATATGAAAATTATAAGCTCATTGCTTTAGAGGATATTACTTCATAGAGAATACTATTTCATAACAATAAAGATTACTCTTTATTTTCTACATCATTTATAAGACCAGTTATAATATTATATTTGAAGGCTTTTTGACACTTTTCTCATACACTGTAGATTACTTGTTATATCACGAAATTCCTTTTTTTTTTTGTATTCAAGTGTGTCCTTATTTAAGCATCCGAAAAGGATTGTTGTAGGTTGCATGCTTCAAAGTATCTTGAGTTAGAGCTTTTTTAGAGGTTAAGACTTTCTGTTAACATCCTTTACTTTGTAGTATGATGAGTTGATTAGATTATACTCTTTATCTCTATATCTCTGTATCACCAACAATACCGAATAAGACTTTTGCACATAAATGATATACATTTTGTGTTAGAATCTTTATTTTGATTCGATTGTAGATAATGGAAGATATGATATCTCAAGATAGTCATCTATTGTTAGGCACTTAAAGAAAGTCATCTTTTCACAATTCTATATACAGAGCCATTTGCTCTTTGTTCTTACATTCAACACTACATACATTTATTAAGGTTAAGAACATTTATTTTATTGCTTATCTTGTAGAATATTGCTTCATTGACAAATATCGCATCTTGTATTCTTGTTGTCTTTATAGAAGCACATCTCATCCTATAAGAGATTGACTTTTACACAAGATAGGATCATCTTTTGATAAGATGCATATAAGAGAACACTGTTTACTGTAACATGTTAGTCTAATGCTTCTTATAACTTGTTTAGCATCCATCTCACACTTGTTGAGGACTTGTCTAATATTTGTAATAGTCGTCTATCCTTCAGTACCAATAGTCTAACACAAGCTTGTTTGCTCTTGATTTATGCCTTTATAAAATGAGTTCTTCTTTAGTCATGATTAAATATTAGCTTTTGCTTTTTTTTCTAATACTTGTTTTATACTAGTATAAAAATAAAAATTGTTTTGTTTGTTATAATCAAAACTTGAGTGTCAGATGACAAGATTTAAGAGATTAAGACTTTCGTCTTATAAGAGCTTAACTGGTCTTCACCTTAACATGTTTAACATTATATATATAGTTATATGTGACGTGACAAGTATTCTCTTCTTGGTGTCATCCATGTGACTACTCAAAGTCATAATTGCTTTTCAAGTGGTGAATCATGTTGCACTTATCCTTTGGTTCTTGAATTGAAGGTGAAGTGTTCTTTATGTCTTAAACACCCCCACTACATAACAAGTGGATGGGGGAGGATGCTCTAATTACTAAATACCCAAGACTTTAATAACTCAAACCAGAAAAAAAAGCAAACATTGTTGATTGTGCTAACTGGTCTAAAAATGAATGAGATTAACGTTTAAGCTGAAGGAGTGGGTGGTTTGTATGGGAGGAAATCAAGTAACTGAATTAATGAGTAGCTAAACAAGTGTTAGAATCAATAGGACTAAAAAGGATACTTGAATATGGGAAATTGGAGGAATTTATTTTTACATAGTAAAACTAGCTTATGTATGCTTGAAGAAATTGTAAGAGGAAAAAATCAGGACTTGTTTTAGGAACTATGGAAAATTAAAGTCGTGCATCAACCCTTATGTTAGCTTAGAGAGTTTCCGCAACAAATTTCTAACTAGTGATAATCTAATATATATGAGAGTGTTGGTGTTTAATTCTAGATGTGCCACGTATAATGAAGGTGAAAAAAAAATGAAGCATCTATTTTTCATGTGTAAGTTTGGTTTTAAGATGTGGAACTTATGCAATTCTTGCTTTAGAATTAGAGTTGTACTCTGATGTAAGCCTACATCATATTTCTTTCTTAGATTTTAACAAAAAAGGAAATCAAATTTGAAAATGCATGTGGTTAGCAATCATATGGAATATTTGGAAGCTCAAAAACCAAATCATTTTGAAAAATTATAAGGTTGATATGGAATAGATTTTTGTAAAAGCATAATTAAACGATTAGGCATGGATAGCAAATAAACTCAAAAGCAAACTTTACATACTTCGACTATTGTCTATGTCCTATTGTCTATGTCCTATCACCTACATATTACTTGTCTTAATATAGAAAATGGATAACTAAAAGAATGACACAAGAATATATGGACTTTGTAGTATATCCTTTAGCCAAAAGACACAAAGTATACTCTTAAGGAGAGAAATTATTTACTTAGATGACGGTTCTAGACACAACAAGGGTTGCTTCCCTATTATAGTAAAAGTTTTCTTGTGCTTTTGTATAGCTGTCAAGCCTTAACCTCTATTTGCTTCATTGTTTTAAGTTTTATCTCGTCTAAAATACATACGTTTAAAAATACTTATTTCACTTGCAATTCTTGTGATTTAGTTTGATAGGCATAAAGGGAAAGATATAACTCACATGTGGGGTAAGCTATTATGTAGTAAACAAGGCTTTAACATAAATTGGAGTGCAGGTTAGTATTTTGCTCATGAACATGTACAATATTATCAAGAAGTAGACCCAATACACAAAGTTAAACATCATCAACACCTAAGGAACGGTTGGAGACAAGACACTATGGAAATCAAGCACAATACCAAAGATGGAAGGGCTATTCCGTAGAAGGGGATAAGGGTCACAATGGGTTTAAACAATTTAATCTTCAAAGACAATAGACTAGAGTCTATTTCATCTATACCATACGACAAGAAATGAGTAAAAATAGATCTTTAATGCTGTAGGATTCATTGAATACCTTGTCCTTAGTGTTGTCAATTTATTAAAGGGTGAGCGAATTTGCACAAACTCATTGTAAATATTGTTGTATATTTATTTATATTAAAAAAATCCCACTGTATAACACAAAATAAGATAATGTGTTCATTTTTTAAGATACAACAACTCGTCAGATCGATAAAATGCAACGACAGATTTCTGGACTTCATGAACACTAATAAATTTTAAAATAATATAAAACCTAAGATTGAAAATTTTTATAAGAATTGTTGTGCTTTTTATTATATTTTTTATTTTATTTTTAATTTATGTTATATTTATAAGTAAAAAGAAGTATCTTATAATAAATTTAGTTAAAAGAGAATAAATAATACTTTAATAGCATTCACTTATTAACTCATTAAATTGCAATTATTTTTTTCTTAATTATACTAATGGAAAATGTTACTTTGACACTGATTTTTCTCTTACTTCCGTTTGACACTCCGACGTGGTAGTGCTGTCTCGCGTGGCAATGAAAGAGAAAACGCGAATGGTTTTGGCTTACGTGGTTTATCTTTGTCTTTTTGCAAAGGGTGTTTTTTGTCATTTGCCATCTGAAAATGCAGGGCAATTTGAGAGGGAAAAGCAGATCTCATTTCTCATTGAACTCATTACCCCCGCTTGCTCTGAAGGAGAGAGAATAAAGGAAACAACAAGATTCGCGTTCCTTTTGCCACCGTCGTTCGTTTTCCACTGTCGCGTTTGCTATGTACCCTAAACTGTGTATCCTAAATTGTGTATGTTCTCTCATCCATTGTTGGTATGAAACATTGTTTGTTGTTTTTGTATGAGTGTTCCGTTCATGTTTAATAATCGTTTCTTCGTGTGCTTTTTATGGTTACTGGTGTGAATGTGTTGTCTTTTTTATGTTGAAGAATCATATATTGGTGTGCTTTTTGGTTGTTGGTTTTCATCTGTGCCTTGTTGTATAAGTCGTTTATGTGCATTCTTTATGCCTGGTGGTTATGCATGTATGCGGAAAAATGGTTTGTTGCTGTGTTTTGGGCTCTGGTTTCTATGTTTTCTTCCTTTACCGACGGCAATGACATCCTTCTAACAGAAAGAACACTTCGTGGTGGGTTTTCTGTTCCTAGTTTTATTCTGTGGTACATTTATTCGAAATTACTGAACAAACCACTTAGGTGAGCACAGCGAACCACTTAGGTGAACTCGGCTAACCACTTAGTGTTTTCACCCCTTAGACACATGTGTCTGTTCCAAAATTTCACACAACGAACCACTTATGTGAACTGAGCTAACCACTTAGTGTTTTCACCCCCAAGACACATGTGTGTTCCAAAACTACGCACAGCGAACCACTTAGGTGAACTGAGCTAACCACTTAGTGTTTTCGCAACTCAGACACATGTGTGTGTTCCAAAATTACACACAGCGAATCACTTATTTGAACTGAGCTAACCACTTAGTATTTTCACCCCTCAGACACGTGTGTGTTCCAAAATAATACACAGCGAACCACTTATTTGAACTGAGCTAACCACTTAGTGTTTTCACCCCTAAGACACGTGTGTGTTTCCAAACTACGCACAACGAACCACTTATCTGAGCTGAGCTAACCACTTAGTGTTTTCACCCCTGAGACATATGTGTGTTTCAAAATTATACACAGCGAACCACTTATTTGAAGTGAGCTAACCACTTAGACATTCCATCCCTGAGACACATGTTTGTGTTCCAAAACTACACACAACGAACCACTTATTCGAACTGAGCTCACCACTTAGTTTTTTCACCTCTCAGACACGTGTGTGTTCCAAAACTACACACAGTGAACCACTTAGGTGAACTGAGCTAACCACCTAGACATTCCACCCCTAAGACACATGTTTGTGTTCCAAAACTACACACAGTGAACCACTTATTCGAACTGAGCTAACCACTTAGTGTTTTCACCCCTCAGACACGTGTGTGTTCCAAAACTACACACGGCGAACCATTTAGGTGAACTGAGCTAACCACTTAGTGTTTTCACCCCTCAGACACCTGTGGGTGTTCCAAAATTTCACACAGCGAACCACTTATTCGAACTGAGCTAACCACTTAGTGTTTTCACCCCTCAGACACGTGTGTGTTCCAAAACTACACACAGCGAACCACTTAGTGTTTTCACCCCTCAGATACATGTGAGTGTTCCAAAATTACATACAACGAACCACTTATTCGAACTGAGCTAACGACTTAGTGTTTTCATCCCTCAGACACGTGTGTGTTCCAAAACTACACACAGCGAACCACTTATTTGAACTGAGCTAAGCACTTAGACCTTCCTCCCCTGAGACACATGTGTGTATTCCAAAACTACACATAGCGAACCACTTATGTGAACTGAGCTAACCACTTAGTGCTTTCACCCCTCAAACATGTGTGTGTTCCAAAATTACACACAGCGAACCACTTATTCGAACTGAGCTAACCACTTAGACCTTCCACCCCTGAGACACAGGTGTGTTTCCAAAACTATACACAACGAACCACTTATGTGAACTAAGCTAACCAGTTTGTGCTTTCACCCCTTAGACACGTGTGTGTGTTCTAAAACTACACACAACGAACCACTTATTCGAACTGAGCTAACCACTTAAACCTTCCACCCCTGAGACACATATGTGTGTTCTAAAACTACACATAGCGAACCACTGATGTGAACTGAGCTAACCACTTAGTGCTTTCACCCCTCAAACACGTGTGTGTGTTCCAAAACTAAACATAGCAAACCACTTAGGTGAACTGAGCTAACCACTTAGTGTTTTCACCCTTCAGACAGATGTGGGTGTTCCAAAATTACACACAGCGAACCACTTATTCGAACTGAGCTAACCACTTAGACATTCCACCACTAAGACACGTGTTTGTGTTCCAAAACTACACACAGCGAACCACTTATCTTAACTGAGCTAACCACTTATTGTTTTCACCCCTGAGACACGTGTGTGTGTTACAAAACTACACATAGCGAACCACTTATTCGAACTGAGCTAACAATTTAGACATTCCACCACTAAGACACGTGTGTGTGTTCCAAAACTACACACAACAAATCATTTATCTGAACTGAGCTAACCACTTAGTGTTTTCACCCCTCAGACACATGTGTGTGTTGCAAAACTACACATAGCGAACCACTTATTTGAACTGAGCTAACCACTTAGTGTTTTCACCCCTCAGACACGCGTGGTTCCAAAACTACACACAACGAACCACTTATTTGAACTGAGCTAACCACTTAGTGTTTTCACCACTAAGACATGTGTGTGTTCCAAAATTACACACAGCGAACCACTTATTTGAACTGAGCTAACCACTTAGTGTTTTCACTCCTCAGAGACGTGTGTTCCAAAACTACACACACTTTAGTGGTTCCATCATTGGGGCATTTGTGTTTTCAAATGTGATACTCAGCGAACCTTAAAGTTGAACACCATATTTATGGTTTTTGGTTTTGTTGATTGTGGTTTACATATGTGACTAATGGGATTATTTTGTTTGATATTAGTTTGTTTTGAGTAAATACTTGCGTAGAGAAGTATCTACCGGAAATCCTAGATTTGGTAAATACATGGCTTCAAAGGTATCTGCTACCAATGTAAGTGATTGAATCAGATTTGATTTTTAAATGTGTAGTTCGTAAAAAGGTTGTGACTTGTTTGTTTGTTTTTCTTCCAATTGTAGCTTAGAGTGAGGCATAGGGTGCAAACTATTGTCATTATCCAAATTAATCGTGAGATGTCTCCATTCCAGAGGCAAAAGCTGGAGACTACTCCTTTTAATTGGCTGTTGTGCTTGGAAGAGCCACTTCAGATTTCGAATGTTGTTGTTAGGGAATTGGTCAGTAGGTGGTCCAATATAGATCTTTGTTTTCGGATTAGGGTATATTTAGTCCCATTTTCCGTGTTCGATGAATGCTTATACTTGGGGTTGGGGGTAGTAGGTGAAGCACGCACTAGTTCGTCTGTGGGCTCACAACTATTAAATCTGAAGACCTAAAAACTATATCATTTTACAAGATTGCAGTTGTTCGGGTGGGTCAACATTGTCCTTATTTTATATATTAATAACGTATGAGAATATGAAATTACCTTCATAGCATTTTGTTGTGTTATATTTAAGTAGAAGTTTAACTTGTTTGTGTTGAACAACTTCAACCTGTTTGGGCTGAACACAACAACCTAAAATCAAATAACTTATTCAATTGAAGCACAGATCACACCATTGGTCATAAGTAGGTTTAGGTAAAACATTACA
>Ga0209489_110555_pt1 | contig 10289 bp, 8 predicted proteins | sample SiratrowhiteBW_FD_187527 | JGI IMG/M metagenome (GOLD analysis project Ga0209489, IMG submission 187527) | Root nodule microbial communities of legume samples collected from California, USA - Siratro white BW (SPAdes) (version 2) | ecosystem: Host-associated > Plants > Roots > Nodule | place: USA...
GTCAAAGAATAGCAGTTTTTTAAACATTAATTACCTCGTCCAATTGACCTTGTACTCACAACTAGTTGTTCTTCTGCGATATTGTTAAATCATAAATTAATGAGAAAGGCATTAGCTACGTCAAAGAGAAGCTTGGACTTGGTATCCATTATTGCGACTTGATCATAAAATAGTTTATTTTTTCATCAACAATTTTCTCAACAAATCTTGTGCAGATGAGAAACTTGTCTCTGCTTTTACTTCCAATGCCTGCTAAGGACTCCCCATGCAAGCCTTCCAACTTGACGTCATTAAATTCGTAAAAGGTAACCAAAATTGAATACTGAAATCACCCAACTACGTTTTGTGACCCTTTTGTATTAAACTTTTACTTTTAATTTTACTTTTATTTCTCTAAATATCTTTTTCCTGAGATTACTCCAATTTAAACAAAAAAAAAAATTAATTTTTTATTATATTTTTGGTTAATAATTTTAAAAGAATATTCGTTGTATCTGGATAATTATTTAAAATCTAATTAAAAGAATATAGTTATTACATTCAATTAAGAGAATAAAAGTCATCAAGATATTCTTTTTAAAGAGTCATTGGTTATTTAAATAACCATAAAATTCTTGTCTATTTTAAAAACCAAAGTTAGTCGCCCTACCAACATATTCTCTATCGAGCTTAATTATGTTGAGCTATCGTATGTTCTTGATACATCACGCAGATTTAAAACTGATAACTTGTAAATAAATCTATATAAGATATCAAGATAGCTCTTTTAATTTAAAATAATAAGTTTATTATTGTTTTACTTATATATGAGCTCAACATGTAAAGAGTTGTTGATATGAAGATATTAACCAAAACTAAGAACATAGTCCCTAAAATTACCTTCACAAACAACATGTTTCGAACACCCTCTAACAATATTTATAGTAAAAACAGAGATAGATCTTCGTGTTTCACGGGGAATTATGTAAAATAAATTTCAAAGGTACGAGTAAAATGGCTTTTTTTTGTGAACTTTGAAACAACAAATTAATTTAGATCAAACAATTAAACTTAACAACAACAAGATAAATATTTATTGGAGTTCGACATAATATTGATTTGGCGATTATGTACTTTTATTTACAATAAAAGAAATTGACTTAGGTAATTGTTTTTGTAAAGAAAAAAATTGTCTATAGTTACGTAATACCATAAAAAATAGCTCTAAAATAAAAACGTATTAAATCCTAAAATTTAGTTTTAGAGATCAATAACATGGTAGCTGAATATTTTTTAAGAGAAAAGTTCATATAAATAAAAAAATCAGTTATTCGGTTTCATTTTTATAAAAACCACACTCTCTCTAAAATTGTCTTCCTTAAGAGGTCTCTGCCTTCTCTTTAGATTTTCGATATCACCTGTTATCGGATTGATGTCATCACACTCGTGGTGCTGATTACAGTAAGATTGTCCCATCATAATCCAAGATATAAGTTCATTTTCTTCCCCTTTTTCCTTTGAGTCAGTTTTCATGTCTTTCTAGTCATATGAGTCTAGATTGTGATTGCGTGTAGTGTTACTATCATAAGGATTACTCTTTGTTAATTCAGGCTTTTATGGATGTGTTCTAATCAGTGATCAAGATTCTGTGATGTAGGTTAGGCTATCTCTGAGAGCCCTAGGTTTTTAGAGGTCTAGTGTTTCTATCATCAGGATTAGTGTTTCTTAATTCAAGAATCTAGTGATGTGTTTTGATGTTGATCAGGATTATATAGTGCAGGTTAGACTATCTCTAATATCCCTAGCTTTTTGGAGCTCTTTGTGAATTCAGGTAAGGGTTATGTTTTGATAAATGTTAGTTTACTTTGAAAAAGAACCGATTGAACCACATCATATGGATTAACATGCTCATATGACCATGTTACAATGTGAAAAAGAACTGATTGGACCATATCATACAGATTAACAGGTTCATATATGACTGCGCTATGGTGTGAAAATATTTGATTGGATCAGATCATATGGATTAATAGATTCATATATGACTACGCTATGGTGTGAAAAACAACTAATTGGACCAGATCATATGAATTAATAAATTCATATGACTGTGCCATGGTGTAAAAAAGAATCGATTAGACTAGATCATATGGATTAACAAATTCATATGACTATGCTACGGTGTAAAAAAGAACTGATTGGACCAAATCATATTGATTAACAAGTTCATATATGACTATGCTACGATGTGAAAAAAAATAGATTGGACCAGATCATATGGATTAACAGGCACTTGTTGTATTTATGATACCACTTGTTGTGGTTGTTGGGAGAATTCGAGGGGGCATAACCGGGGAGATCTCACAAGAAGGAGAAATAGGCCAAACATATATAAAGGAATGACACCACCTTTAACCCAAAACCTTAAGGCAGTAGGTTTATGGGTCTTCTTTCTTATATATTGCTTAACTTTTTCATGTTTATTCAATGTGGGACTTAGACTCGCACTTGGATTCTTAACAATTTTCATATAAATGTACAACAGTGTCAAAAATAATTGTTTGACCAGTTTATATGGATTAATTGGTTATATATAACTGAGTTACGGTGTGAAGAAGAATTGATTGGACCAGATCATATTGATTAACAAGTTCATATGATTGCGCGACAGTGTAACAAAGAACCGATTGGACTAGATCATATGGATTAACATATTTATGTGACTATGCTACAGTGTACAAAAGAATTTATTAAACCAGATCATGTGGATTAACCCTACCATATGAGTGTGATGTATTAATGATAATGTGATGTATGAGATGAATTATGAAATTCTGATGTCTTGTAGTTTGACTAGGATAGAAATTTAATTTATAATTATATATTTTAAAACTCTTTAGATTATCCTTCTTTTTTGTGTGGTGTATTTTTAATTTCTTTTTTTTAATTTGCAATGATTTTCTATTACACGTGAGCAGAGGATTTGACATGTGGTGTGATTCCTTAGTGAACTGATAGATAAATTTTATTTTATGATTATATGAAGATATTTTTATTAAATTCTTAGAAAGAAGTATATTTCAAAATACTATGATGCATGTATAGATATTTATACATATGTCTTTTATATAGAATTTTTGTCTAATATAGTTGTTAATATATAAAAAATATGACATGATACAATACAGTTCCTACTATTCTTAGTTTTAAAATACTATTTTTAAAATATTTAAGTGAAATTATGTATTTATTTAATTTGAAATACTTTTTAACATCTATATGGCACGTTATATATGGACAACTATGTTATATTTTTAGGAGCATAAAACAAATAAATATAATGTAAACTAGTAAATTTAGTTTAAAAAATTAATACAATAAACTTATTTATACTAAAAGTAATTTTTAAAATAATTAAATATTAAATATATCCCTAAGTATTTTTATTGTATAATAACAATAAAAGTTTATTGCGAATTTTAATTAAAGCATTCACTTATTTCCCTACATTTGTTTTCATATTGGATTTTATATATTTTTGTGGCACATCATATTTTATTAAAAAAATAAATTATATGATTAAAGAAAACTAATTTATCTATTATAAAATTATTATTGAAACTATAGTGTGATATATAGAAAAGGATTTACTCATGTTTTTTTTAGATATCAAATTGACTATAAATAAAATTAAATTATAGTTAGAATCTTGTCTTATAAGTTAGTTTTATAAAGATGAGTTAAGCTGAATTTACTTCTTAATATGATATCAGAACTTATTCTAGCAATATTTGTTGGGTCTATCGTGCCACCTGTTATCGGACTGGTATCAGACTAAACACAAATATAGGGTTGTGGGGGGATGTGTTGAAGATCTAACATGAACTAGAGATAATGTCAATTTATAATATATAAGTGTGTGCAAATTTCACCTTACAAGCTAATTTATAAGGATAAGTTAGAATTAAATTCATTCTCTAATACTTTTGTTGGTTGCTTTCGTACAATTTTATATACTTTTATACACTTTTGCACCCTTAAATCTACAACTAGAAATGTTATCAGCAGAATGAATTTAATGGTAATAATATTTTTTTCTCGTGCGGGTAAGTCTATATAATATGTGACTATACAGATAATTCTTTTAATGTGGATGCGAATTTAAATGGATGAGCTAAATCGCATACCAAAAGACTAATATATTTTAATTGCATCTTAATAATAATTGAATAAGTATTAGATCTTAATACATTCTTTTAAAATTTATGATTAATCAAGTATGAATTCATCTATTTTTCCTAAACAGTTTGAATTACAATAAATTAAGATGTTTACTAATCAACAACCAATGTCTCAACCAAAGCCGAGTTGTTAGACATCTAGACCGCATTGATGATATCCTAACTAAGACGAAGTTAAGGAGAAAATGCTATTTTTGATCAATTTTTTGATGATTTCTCCATATATATTAGGGTGAAAAAGAGTACTTTGTTATATTTTAGCTATTCTTACATGTATTAAGCATGTTAAAAGAGTTTGTGTGAAAAGTATCAAGATTAAGTGATTCGAACATAAACGAAATGCATGATAATATGTTTTTATTTATATTTATTCGACTCTTGGTACCACTTGATACAAATTCTTGAAAGATTGTAGGATCTAGATAAACTTCTTAAGAGATGGAGAACAAATCCTACCAATTAGAATATCATAGTTGACGTAATAATGAAGTAATGGAAGGTATAAACATTTGGGAAATTGGAAATGTAAGAAAGAAACAATTAAACAATGTAAAATGAAAGTAAAAATGAATTGAAGGATTAGAAGATGAGAAGAATATACTGTTAGAATATTATTATTATGGAAACAAATCAAATCAATAGAATATCAGAGATAATCAAGAGAATATCAGAGAATATCCGTAAGAATATCAGAGAGATAATCAAGGGAGTATCAAAGAAACAAATCAGTAGAATATCAAAGATAATCAAGGGAGTATCAGAGAATATCAATAGAATATCAAAGAATCTTAGTAGAATATCAGAGAATATCAAATGTATTTATTTAGAATAATTTCTATGTTTAGTTTCCTAGAATTTTATATTAAGTGAGCTATTGTAAACAAAGAGATACACATTCAATAAAAAAACCTTCTTCCATGTTATCATATTCTTTGTTCTTTTTTTTTCATAGTTATCATATCCTTGTCCAACCTTTCTTAACCCTCGATACCATCGCAAGATGGTATCAGAGCGGTGTTAGATCTTGGAAACTTAAAAACCAATATCATTGTTCCATTACCCCTCACAGCCAAAAAACACCAAAAAACCAAAAATGTCATTTTCAAATGATGAAATTGGCAACAGCATGAATCAAAACCAGAATAACTCCTCAACCATTACTGATGAGCTAACTTTGCAAATTGCAAATATGCTTCGTAATGGCCTAGGGATTCAGCAAACACAATCCAATCTTGACAATTTGTCAATTGGTTTCAAATTAAATGGAGACAATTATCCATTGTGGGCAACACTCATGAAGAAAGCTATTGGTGGCAGAGGAAAGAAGAGTCATCTGACAGGTATACCTCCAGCACCAGAAGAGATAGAACCAACATATGAATAATGGGAACAGGCAGACCAAAATGTCTTCACCTGGATAATTCAGAATATTGAGATTAGTTTGATAAACAATGTTTCCCAGTTCCCAACCGCCAAGGCTTTATGGGAGGGATTGGCTACTACTACCTACGGAAGCGGCACAGACCCGATGCAAATCTATGATTTACACCGAAAAGCAAACACACAGAAACAGGGAAAGGATACCTTAGAGGATTTCTGGAACAAATTACAAGCTATATGGATGGCGATTGACAGAAAGCAACCGAACCCTATGAAATGCTCAGATGATATTACAACCTTCAACAAAATCAAACAAGAACAGAGACTATATCAATTCCTAACATGGATAGATGAAAAATTTGAAGTCATCAGAAGAGATCTTTTGATGCAAGAGAAGACCCCTTCAGTAGAGTCCGCCTATGCTGCTGTCCGAAGGGAGGCGGCCCAACTCCAAATTCTAAAGCCTACCACCAGTAGCAAAGAAAACACATCATTAGAGGAGGTCGAAATTGGCTTAACCATAAGAAATAGACCACCGGAACAGGGACAGGGATGGAGTCACCCAGAAACTTCTGGATGGCGTCCATCACAACGAGACAAGGAAGACAAAAGCCATCTCCATTGTACTCATTGCGGAATGAAGAAACATACCAAGGAGACTTGCTTCAAAATCGTGGGTTATCCCGAATGATGGGAAGATTTTAAACAAAAAAATCGCAAAGTTGCCACCGTCGTGGGAATCCCGCAAACCACTAGTAACTGTAATGGTGATACCATAAGAGAGGAAGAAGCAAAACCGCAAGTCGTTCATGGAAAAGCCGCAGTCACTCATGGAGGTAAAATAAGATAGGATGATACCAGCCCAGGAAAATCTGATCAGTGGATTTTTTGATTGTGGGGCAACTGACACCATGACCAATGATCCTCATGATTTTAACAATCTCTCCACACCTATTAAAACTCATATTGAGACAACCAGTGGAGAATTAGTTGCGGTCCAAGGAGAGGGCTCAATTATTTTTTCAGAAGAATTAAAATTAGAAAATTGTCTCTATGTTCCTGCATTATCATCAAAATTACTTTCTATAAGCCAAGATACAAAGGAGTTGAATTGTGTGGTTCTCATGTTTCCTACTTTTTGCCTTTTACAGGACATTCTTACGAAGGAGATCATTGGGCGTGGTATTGAACGTGAAGGTCTTTACTACGTTGATGAGGTTGCTCACAAGGGACATGCCATGCTTGCTCATGGAACAGTTACAAGGCAACTCTGGTTATGGCATAGGCGTTTGGGTCATCCTTCATTTGGGTACCTTAAGATTTTATTTCCTAGTTTATTTACTAGTAATAGTGAGCCCATCAAATGTGAAACTTGTATACGGGCAAAGAATCATAGAGTTACTTTTCCTCCCAACAATAATAGAGTCAATTCTGCTTTTTCATTAGTACATTCTGATGTGTAGGGTCCAGCTCCTAATTCTCATAATAATCAATTTCAGTATTTTTTGTTATTTGTGGATGATTTCCCTCGCATAACGTGGGTATATTTTCTTAAACACAAATCTGAGGTACCCGATAAGTTCTATGAATTTTATCAAATGATTCACACTCCATTTGGTAAGAAAATCCAAGTACTTAGATCAGATAATGGTGGAGAATTTGTTAACAAATCAATGCAAGAGTTTTTCAGAGAAAATGGTTTAATTCATCAAACTTCCTGTCCAAACACACCCAACAGAATGGTGTAGCAGAACGAAAAAATCGTAAGCTACGAGAGATGACTTGGGCCATGATTTTTAATGCACAGGTTCCAACACAGTTTTGGCCCGAAGCTGTTGCTACCTCAGCCTATCTTTTGAACAGGTTACCTTCCCAAACCCTTAACCACCAAACACCCCTACAGATCCTTGCTACTAAAACTAATATCCCTCCTGTCCAAATGTTACCACCACGAGTTTTTGGGTGCTCTGTGTTCGTTCATATTCCCAAAGCTAACAGAACCAAATTTGATCCATGTGCTGAGAAATGTGTCTTTGTTGGATATGCTACACATCAAAAGGGGTATCGATGTTACAACCCAATCACTCACCGTGTATATGTGACTATGGATTGTGAGTTTTTAGAATCATAATATTTTTTTAGTAGCCAACTTGATGTTCAGGGGGAGAAAACTAGTGATCCACCAAGTTGGTTAAATAAACTTAGTTGTCAAGAAACTGTTCCAAAAGAGCAAGTAGATGGAGCCAACGAGCATGTCTCTGTCAACGTAGGAGGGACCAACACAACCAATGAGGATCATTCTGAGAATGTCCAACAAAAGGTAAATGATCTTCACTCTACTGAGTTGTCTCCTGTTATGAATGAAGTCACTAATAATGACAGGTTAGCACCAGAACCAGAGCCTTTCACACTTCCTATTGAGTTGTCTCCTATTATGAATGAAGTCACTAACAGTAACAGGTTAGCACCAGAACCAGAGCCTTTCACACTTCCTACTGTGTTGTCTCCTATTATGAATGAAGTCACTAACAGTGACAGGTTAGCACCAGAACCAGAGCCTTTCACACTTCCGCCAAGAAGAAACAGAGGGATACCACCTGATCGATATTCTACACAACATGTTTCTCGGAATTCCAAGTATCCTATGAAGATAATCAGAGAAGGAGTAACAGACATTGCAAGAGCTTTTCTTATTCCTAAAATAGTTCATGAAGCCAGTAAGAAGGGCGAATGGCAAGAAGCTATGAAAACAAAGAATCCTGTACAACATGACAAAACCAAACACGTTAAAGTGGACAGACACTTCATCAAGGAGAAGATTGAGGATAGCAGTATTGAGCTTCCGTTTGTAAAGTCAGAAGATCAGTTGGCAGACATTTTCACCAAAGCTGTTACAGGCAAAACATTTACCCGTGTCCTCAGCAAGCTAAGCATTGGTGATCCAACTGCTCACCTTGAGGGGGAGTGTTAGAATATTATTATTATGGAAACAAATCAAATCAATAGAATATCAGAGATAATCAAGAGAATATCAGAGAATATCGATAAGCATAACAGAGAGATAGTCAAGGGAGTATTAAAGAAACAAATCAGTAGAATATCAAAGATAATCAAGGGAGTATCAGAGAATATGAATAGAATATCAAAGAATATCAGTAGAATATCAGAGAATATCAAATGTATTTATTTAGAATAATTTCTATATTTAGTTTCCTAGAATTTTATATTAAGTGAGCTATTGTAAACAAAGAGATACACATTCAATAAAAAAACCTTCTTCCATGTTATCATATTCTTTGTTCTTTTTTGTTCATAGTTATCATATCCTTGTCCAACCTTTCTTAACCCTAGATACCATCGCAAGACATACCACCTTAGGAACGATTCTGCAATGATAATTGCATGAAGAGCCACCACTTGAGTTCTGGGTAAACTTAGGACAAAGTCTATGCAAATGTCTTCCCAAGGAACACAAACAATTAGTAAGAGAGTGCACAACCCATGAGGTGTCGCCCTAGACGTGGATTGAAGAAATGCAATGCATATATGTCAAAGGCATTGGACATTACGTCCCATATGAAGCTAAAAGAATTTATCAAGCATGCTTAGAGTTGTGCCAACTCTGAAATTGACCATGATACCTCCCTTGTGTATCTCTTTGATAAGGAGTTTTCTATGTGATTCTTGGATACAAAAGGTTTCTTTCTTAAACAAATAACCCTCTGATACATAGAACCCTCCATGTGGTTTTAAAGTGACTCGTATGATTGGGGAGAGTAAAAGTTATATTGATAGATTGACTAATTTAGGTGTGGAAAATAAGATTGAGTTTTCCTATGATTCTACTTTGTAAGAAAATTGTTGTTTTTTACATGAGTTTGGTGCGGCTCTCATGGTCTTTGTTTTTTTTAATAATAGTTTTTAATGAATGATGGGTTTTGGGTTGTGAGTCTAGTCGAGATATAAAAATCCATAATGATGTCTAACATGAGCCTTTTATTAAAAGTAGACATCAAGTAAGACAACAAACCAACAACGTGTCTACCGAAGTGGAGTTATTGATATCCCAACTGAGAAGAAATTAAAGAGAGAATGCTAATTTGGATAGTTTTCTTCAAAATTTCTCTATTAGAATAAAAATTACTTTGTTGGTATTTTAGCTATTATTAGATTTATTGAGCTTGTTAAAAGAGTTTGTGGGAGAAATATTAAGATTAAGACAAGGAGGAAATGCATGATAAGATGTTCTTCTTTATCTTTAGAAAAGGTGACACTTATACATTTCAAGGATAAAAAGTAAAATAAGATTTTCTTTTAGTCAATTAAACTTCAATATAACGAATTAATTTAGATCAAACAACAAACAGACTAGCATCAAGATAAATAATTTTACTCATTACAACAGTAATTATTTGTAGAAGAATTCCAGAGAAATGATGGTCCGTAGTCGAAAGGGAGAAACTAGTTGTTGTCATACCAAGACTGCTTTTGAAGATAATCAATTGTGTTCTTGTCAACCTGAAAAGCCTTGGTGAGAACCTCAGGAGAAATAGGTGGATCAGCTTTAAACAAAGCATTTGCAATTGTGATAGCTCCTGGATTTTGGCTGCTAAGACCAGCAATGGCAACAGCATTGCCGTATCCAACATTGAGTTGGAAATGAATGAGACCAATTGGGAAGACAAAGAC
>Ga0209489_110559_pt1 | contig 10279 bp, 12 predicted proteins | sample SiratrowhiteBW_FD_187527 | JGI IMG/M metagenome (GOLD analysis project Ga0209489, IMG submission 187527) | Root nodule microbial communities of legume samples collected from California, USA - Siratro white BW (SPAdes) (version 2) | ecosystem: Host-associated > Plants > Roots > Nodule | place...
ATTCCCCTAGCTCTTCTTCCTTTTCTTTTCCTTTAGATAACATTTTAATTAGCCTAGACATGACTTCACTGTTTTAGGTCTTGGACCGGGACCACCTAGGGACTTACTACCGGGAACACCCTTACTCTGCCCTTTTCGGCTGACCAACGTTCCTCACTAAAGACAATTTTATCATGTTTTTAACTAATTAAAGTGTTATACAAAAAATTGGAGCAGGAAGAGTTACAACAGAATATAGTACAGAAAGTAACTGAGTACATAAAACGCCCCTAACCAAACGTCCCCTATATCCTCTGAGATCAGAAACCACCGGCGACAGTGCCGCACTGATTATTTAATGAAAATTGTTCTCACTTATTCATTTAGTAAAAATATATATTATATATTATTTGATCCAATGTGACAACATATTAGTTTTTTCATATGTCCACATCAGTAAGGATGGATATGGGTGGGTCATGGAAATCTATTTGATTTAAGTGTATTATTTACACGATGACTTGGCACCATGGAATCAAAAGGTTTATTTGCACTCACTAAGAATACCTCACTAACTTTGGTGAGAGGTTGAATTTCAAACATAGTCTTGAAAACATCTTGAAAGTGTACCACAAACTATGTGCCTTACTTTGTAACAATGTCCTTTTTTCACACGTATTAGGGATTGCCCAAATCACACCTACTACTTCATCTGTTTTCTTCCATACCTATCTCTTTTATTTGTATTTCATGTATTATATTAATTTCTATCATAACTTTTCATGATTCTATCCACAAAGGCAATACTATAAATGCATGCCCCACTTTATATGGGTTGAACTTTTTTCTTACAAGCCAAGTGGAAGGAGGTGTCTTCCTGTGATTTCCGTTTTCAGATTAAACTTTCTTTTAAAGAAAAAATTAATAGTAGTTTTACCAGTTTTATAACACGTACTGAATTCCACTTCTCACAAATTAAATTCTTTATAAAAATAATTAGCAAATAACACATGTATTTCCGTCTAAATTAAAAAATATATAATTTTTTTATTCATATAATTTAATTATTTTTATGAGTTTTAATTAAAAGATAAATAATAATATAATTTAAATATATATAAATAACTAGCAAAAACAAGTGTATTTTCGTGTATATGTATTTATATTTTTATCATATTAAAATATATATAATTTTATTATTTTTATGACTAATTAATTAAAAGATAAAAAGCAATATAATTTAAAATATTATATATATATATATATATAATTTTATAAAAAAAGTTTAAAAGAATTTATTTAGTTATTTTAAAATAAAAAATTATTCAATTATTTATTTTATTAAATAAATTAGTTTTTTGTTTATTAAACGATAAAATTAGCTAATTAAAAGATAATATCTAAGAAAATTATCAAATTTTGTTTCTCTTTAGATAATAATATAGATAATAATTCTAATTTGAAAATTAAAATAAGAATAAGTTTTTCTTTAGATAACTATTTTTTAAAATGAATTTATTGTGAAAAACAAAATCGTCTTCTTACCTGGTAATTAATCCAATCTGATCAGTTATGCAATAATTAATGAGTATTTATTATTTCATTTTGAAATAAAATATTATTATAAATTATTAATGAGTTCTTAATTGTAAAATATTCATAAATTTGATATATTTGGAAAGAGTCTCAATTCCATAGTTAATTAGATCTTTTAACTTTATATTTCACAAAAAAATGTTGATAGGTAACTGATAATACTTTATACGAATGTATTGTGAGTGAATTTGTCTACAATATAAGTAAGAATATTAGTAGTAGATAAATATTTTTCACTTTTTATTTGTTTCTATTTTTTTGTTTAACTTAAAAATTTTATTTTTTACTATTTTTTCTATTTTTCCTTTTTCACTATGTGAGCTTTTTCATAGTCAATCCAAACAAATCATAAAAATTAACTATTTTTTTGTTAAAATAAATTACTAATTTAGTAGTTTGAAACTTTTTTCTTGAACATTAGTTTTCTATTAACTTTATTAAAAAACAACTCAATCCTAACCTAAGGACAAAGTCAATCATATCACAAACTCTATTTCAATATATTCTTTCAAAATGAACATATAAACATACTCATCATTAACTTATTAAAAAGTTTGACGTAAGATCCTAAAAAATAATTTTAGAATATAATTTTAGAATAGAAGTCTTATTATTTTATTTAAAAATAAAAAGTTCATATAAATAGAAAAATTAATTACTCAAGTTTTATTTTAACTTAATTATTATATTTTTAAAATAATTTTCTTTTAGAATTCTTTACATTCTTTCTAAATTTTTGTCTTCAATTGTCATCACACTGACAATCAAAGGTCATCAGTAGATTCTTGATGACATTTAGAACATGTCTAGCTAATTAAAATTCTAGTTTTAAGTAAATTTAATTTTGTCTTTTTTTCTTTGATTAAGTTTTCAAGTCTTTTTAATTACCTGAGTCTAGATATTTTGTATGTAACCGTTGAGACTTCAAGATTAGTCTCTGATGGTTCTAGATTCTAGTGATGTGATTGAATTTTTAAACATAACTCTATGGTGCAAATTAGGATATCTCTGTGATTCTGGTTAGAATATCTCTGTGATTTCTAGGTTTTTGTAGCCCTTTGTGACTGTCTTTGCTCCTATTTAGGTAAGGGAAGCTAGCTTGAATGCCTTTATAGATAGTAGTTTTATTTTCAAATAAAACCTTAGGTTAGAAGATATGCATGTGGGGGTTGACGTGGTCACCAAGTTTAAAATTTCTCTTGTAAGGATTATGATTGAATTACTTGAAATTGATTGTTGATAATTGATCTTGACAGAGACTGTAGTTGTGATGAATTGAGAAATTACATAATGTAAGATGTTGTAGAGTGGTTGATTGTGATAATATGATGATATATGATGTTTTATGTTGTATGGATTCTTTGAAACTGATAGTTTTATAGATCAGTAGTGGGTTTAAGAGTTTGGCAAGTTTTGAATATGCAAAATTGTGCAGCAATGGAGAGCACCACACTAGATGGGCCAGACACATTTCGGGAAAGAATGCTCTCAAGTGTTGTGGCGTCGGGCATGACCCTACTTTAAGGCTCTTTGTACTTTCTTCACTTATACTTGCTATATTAGGTTTTCCTTGAACTCTTGTGATTTCTCATCCTTATAGATGTTGTAATTTCTTGGCTGCATTAGATGTGAATGGAGTGATATTGTTTTAAATGTAAATGTGTCACAATCAGAATCGCGACGGGGACGACGATCCGAAATAATTAATAAGTTTTCAAAATAGATGAGTCGCCACCATAGTGTTTATGGAAAACTATGGAAAAACCAAAAAACAAGGATAAAGCTAGTTTGTGAAATCGGATCTAGGTGCGGGAGTCGGTTACGTGTGGGGAAGGTATTAACACTCCCACAACGCCTGTCTTAAGACGATACCTTTAATTAAATAAATAAACACGAGTGTGATTTTGAAAATTTTTTATTTTTTCAAAAGAGAAATAAAAATGTAAATAAAACTAAAGAGAGTATATTTTTTATTTTGAGGCCCACAAGGGTTTTGACCTTGCTCCTATGTATTTCCATGAGGGATGGAAAATCAAGATTACGTAGTTTTTTGTTGAAAATGTTTGTTTGGATGTTTGATATTTTTAATTTTTGAAAGTTTTATATAATTTTTTTCCTATTTTTCTATTTTTTGCAATTTTTTGGGTATTTTGGTCATTTGTGTGGTTCTCTGATTTTTTGGGTTTTTTTGGAGTGTAATGGGTGGTACAAAAATGCCAGCAAGCGTGGCTTGCGCGGGGTTTAGGCTCAAACGGGGATATTGCGACTTGCTAAAACTCGTAGTATATGAAAAGGTAGTAGCGTACGTGTTTTTCCTTATACTAAGAGTTGGAGCGAGTCATAGTTCCATGAGAGAAAAAGGTTTGACCATAACCACTTCAGATGATCCCTCAAAAGGCGTGTACATGCCAAAGGTTATCACCTTAAGCGGTGTCTAGCTCGGGCGGATTTGCTGAGGATGGTTTATTCGAGATACGAACCCTGACCCAAACTAGAGATGTCCTTTGGGCAGTGCATGTACCTGTAGAGAGTTCATTTGGATCAAGGTTAGTATCAAGAACACAACTAGGTTTTGGGATTTATAAATTTTTGGGATTTGGTGGGAAAAAAAGTGTCAAATAGACAACTTTAAGGGTAATCTTGGGTAGTTAAATAGTCAAGTAAATGGGCAAACTTTATATGGATTTGAAGATCATTCCAAGGGCTTTCCAATGGTCACTTATAGACTCCTAGTAAGTTCAAGGATAGGGAGAACAAATCCCTCAAAGTTGGTCCAATGATAGATGTGAATTTCATAACTTAGTCTTTTAAAAAAAAGTCTATCAAAAACAGTTTGAGACCCCAACTTTTGGGGTTAAATTTGAAGGTCCAAATGGTATCATAAATGCACCTATGACATACCACTGGAAAGATCTTGAAGAGATCCTTCCAACAAGCACAAATATAGCCCTTGAAGATTCTTAGACTGGGAGTAAACTCCCTCGAAAGTTAGGCACTTGAACAACCAAAATTGCCTCCATAACTTAGTTTCTAGAAAAAACTCAGAAATCAGTTTGGGGAGAGGTTTTGCGAGCCAAAATTGGGTGCCTTAATGGTATCATAAATGCAATTATTGTAGACCACTGTAAAGAGGGTAGAAAGACCTTTCCAAAGAATACTTACAAACTCCCTGAAGGTTCAAGGATAAGGAGAATGAACCCCCTCAACTTGGCTACTTGACTGACCTCTATAACTTAATTTCTAAAAAACCTAGAAACCAGTTTGGGGACAGGTTTTTTAGGGTGATTTTCAATCACTAAATGGTTTCATAAATAAACCTCTCCTATACCATTGGAAAGAGGGTAGAAAGAGCTTTCTAATGATAGCTAATACACCTGCTAAAGCTTCAAGACCAGGGAGAACGAACCTTCCAAAGGCAGCCCAAGACAAGGCTTATGATTTTATGTGATGCCCAAAAAATATTCTGAGTTACCCATGCTGGACCCGCATCTTGACTCTCATCTTTTAGGGATTTAAACATTTCATAATGGGGTTGTGGCATATCACTATAAAGAGGGTAAATCCAGTTTTCCAATACAACCCCCATCTTCTCTTAAAAGTTCCTAGATCTCCTGGAATCTACTCTCAAAGTTGGCTACTCAAGCACTGAGCTCGGGACTAGTTTTTCGACAAGTCTCTAGCGACGGCGAAACGCCGTGCCATGGGGTGGCGATGTAAGAGGTGAAACCCTCCTAGGAACAATTTGGAATGAAGGGGACTAATTGATATTAAATTGCAATTCAGCAGTACAACAATTTAAGTTCACAACAACACAATCAGGAAATTAGAGAAAGAAAACTAACTAGGGTTGGTGATTAAGCAAGGAAGAAGGACCATTGTCATGGAATATAACCTAAAAGGAGAAGAAAGGTTTGAATAAGAGTTCTAGAAGGTACTGGAGAATATGCAGAGGGAATTGAGAGAATTTCAGAGAGAGAAAATAGACATACTTAGGTTTCTTACCCTGGGACGTAGGTGTCCCACCTCTTATGCTTGCCAATTGCTCTCTTGCTTTTCCTTTGCTTATTATTGGGATCCTTTGTCATGTGTCCAGCTTGCTTAATTAATTTCTTTTCTCTGCAGCTATCTCCTCCTTTCTTTGCTCATCTTCCCCTCTCCTCATAACAACATTATCCCCCGAAAAATAACCTTGTCCTCAAGGTTGAAGGAGGGAAAAGCTTGTTGAATGACTGCCACGTCCTCCCAAGTCGCATCTGTGAGTGGAACATGCTGCCACATAATAAGAACTTGTGGAATCTTCATGGAGCCATGCTGTAATATGTGAACGTCCAACACTTTATCAGGACATAGCATTAAGGCCTCCTCATTGGTGGACATAAGTATAGGCATGTAGGAAGAAGAAACTTGGCCTTTGAAGGTCTTAAGAATTGAGACATGGAAAACATTATAGCTCCTTGCACCGTGTGATCGGCATAGAACTTCGTAAAATTCTGTGTGTGCCAACCTTGTCTTGAGAGCATTCAGCAGAGTATCCCTCTGTTGCAGGAGGTGCTGAACCACCGGAGAATCCGTAAGAGAAGCTTGATACTAAGTAATTGGAGGAGGGTCACGACCGTAAACCGCCTTGAATGGCGTTGTTCCCAATCTGTGCTGCCACGCTATGTTGTACCACAATTGGGCCCATGGTAAAAGCTTACACCACAACCTCGGATTATCACAGACAAAACAGCAGAGATACATCTCTAAGGTCTTATTAAGGGACTCTGATTGACCATCCGTTTGAGGATGATACGCCGAGCTCATAGCAAGTGTAGTTCCTTGAACTTTCCACAAATGCTTCCAAAAAAAACTAACAAAAACACGGTTACATTCTAAAACAATCGACTTAGGAATTCCATGGAGACTCACTATATGATAAATAAAAGCATCTGCCACTTGCTTGCTATCAAAATTTGGTCGAAGAGGAATAAAGTGACCAAACTTTGAAAGGTGATCCACCACTACCATGATCACACAAAAACTGTGAGAAAGAGGAAGGTTGGTAATGAAATCCATGGTCACATCTTCCCAAATTTGATTGGGAATAGGTAGAGGTTGGACCAAGCCCGTTGGTAAAGTCGTGGTGTGTTTTGTTTGTTGGCACATAAGACAATTCTGGACGTGACGGTGAATGTCCTGTTGCATGTTGGGCCAATAAAAATTGGCACAAACTCATGCCATGGTACGAGACATACCCGAATGCCCACCAACCTGAGAATCACAAAACTCTTTCAAAATCATATAACGCAACGGTTCAGGTACCACTATGCGATGCTTCCAATAAAGAATGTCAGTTATAGTACTATAATGTGGGTTGATGGTAGAATGAGTAGAGACTTGCTGAAAAATTTGCTTTAAATGTGGAGAGGCTTGAATGTCGTCCACAATCTGCTGCAGCCACACATTTTCTGGTGAAGAAATAGCCAAATTGAAACATTGAGAAAGGCATCAGCAGCTATATTATCCTTGCTCAGCTTGTATTGCACCTCAAAGTCATAGCCTAAAAGTTTAGACAATCACAGTTTCTGTTCCCGAGTGTGCAAGGACTAAGTAAGAAGTTCCTTAAGGTTGTGTTGGTTAGTGCGAACCAGAAAATGATGGCCCAACAAGTAATGGTGAAACTTTGTCATAGCCTGCATCACTGCAAACAGCTCCCGCACATAAGCAAATTATTTTTGCATCCGATTAGACATTTTTTGAGAAAAATAGGCCACAAGATGACCTTCCTGCATAAGAACTGTACCAGTGCCCACACCTGACGCGTTCATTTCCAGCACAAACGGCAAGGGGAAATTAGGTAATCTCAAAAGAGGAGCAGTAATTAAGGCTATCTTCAATAACTCAAAAGCCTTTTCAGCTTTTGGATTCCAAACAAATGCATCCTTCTTGGTTAAATATGTCAACGGAGCAGCAATAGAAGCATAACAACGAACAAATTTTTGATAGTACCCCGTGAGACCCAAGAAGCCACGGAGATGAGCCAGAGAAGTAGGACGCGTGCCATGCACATATTGCTGTGAGTTTATCCGTGTCCATGGCAACCCCGACAACTGTAATAACATGACTGAGATACACAATCTCCCGCACCACAAACACACACTTAGAAAGTTTAGCAAAAAGTTGCTCATCCTAGAGAATTTGTAAAACAATTTGCAAGTGATCCAAGTGTTGTAGCCATGATGAACTATATACCAATATATCGTCAAAGAAAATAAGGACAAACTTCCTAGTAACGTGCTTAAAAATCTGGTTCATCAAGCTCTGAAGAGTGGCTAGGGCATTGTGAGACCAAAAGGCATTACCACCCATTCATAATGTCCATGATGGGTCCAAAATGCAGTCTTGTGACGATCTTGTGGACTCACCAGGATTTGATGATAGTCAGAACGTAAATCTAGCTTAGAAAAATAAACAACACCATGCAGTTCATCTAACAATTCATCCATCATTGGTATAAGGAATTTGTCCTTAATTGTAAGAGCATTCAGAGCTCGATAATCAGTACAAAATCTCCAAGATCCATCTTTCTTTTTCATAGGGAATTTGTCCTTAATTGTAAGAGCATTCAGAGCTCGATAATCAGTACAAAATCTCTAAAACCCTTCTTTCTTTTTCACTAAAATGACAGGAGAAGAAAATGGGCTCTTACTAGGTTGTATAAACCCATTGCGCAACATCTCCTCCACCATTGTTTCAATCTGTGCCTTCTAACTGTGGGGATAGCGATATAGCCTGGCCTTCACTAGCGTTGCACCCTCTACTAGTGGGATCGTGTGATCCTGTAGTCAAGGAGGGGGCAGAGTAGTTGGAATGCTAAACACAATCTGGTAACTTTGTAATAGGGCAGTCAACTCCGAAGGATATGACGTCAGGGAAGGAGAGACAATAGACTCCCAAGTGTCATCCCATTGCAAGGCAAAGCATTCTTGAATAACATCAATAGCACAAAGACGTTTCAATTGATGGAAGTGAGCCAATGAAGGGAAATTCGGAACCTGACCTTGGAAGATATACTCTTTACCGCCATGAGAGAATATTTCTGGCAGTGTAGTCATGGATGTAAGGACCGATAGATCCCAACCAAGTGGCACCTAGAATAACATTAGCCCCTGCCACCTGAAGCAAGTACACCGACAGACTAAGTTGAAGTCCTTGGATGTGTACCTGTAAATCCTTCACTAAACCCTCAGCTTGTAGACGAGAACCATCACTCACCATAACTCGCAAGGGTGGAGCTGGTTCCACTGCGAGTTTCAAGAACTTGGCCACTCAAGAATGAAGGAAATTGTCGTTGTTGCCACCATTAATCAAGACCTGAACGGGGTGGCCCTGAATCGTGGCCAAAACTTTGATAGTCCCAACATCACTACTGCCTTGCATAGCATGGAGGGAAAGATGAAGCATCGCTGATTCATCATGATCAGGGTCCGGTGGAGGCGAATCCGACAACTGTGCATTCTCGTTAATTGTGACTTCATCATCCTCCAAGTGGAGAATCATCACTTGACGATTAGGGCAACGCTGGGTTGTCGAGAAGTGTTCATCACAGGTGAAACACTGCCCCCGCCCGCGGCAAAGCTGCATCTCTGCGACCGTCATATGTCGAATTAGGTTAGGTTTGATAGGAGGTGTGGGAAGGAGACCCGAAAGTGATGACTTCAGAGTTTGACCCAGGGACGAGGATGAAGCAGTTGTGGAGAAAGCAAGTCACATCGTATGGTTTGGGCCAAGGTGTTGTATTAGGGTTACGTGGGTTGGACCTTCCAACCGTGGGTCTAGGCGATGAAACAAATTTTTCTTCAAACATCTTTGCAAAAGCCACCACTCACAACAGAGTTTTGGGGTCATGAGCGATCACCTCTCGTTGAATCGCTGGAGACAATTTATCTAGAAAACACGCCAACAATGATTCAGCAGGGAGACCCTAAGAGCGGTTTGCGAGAGTTATGAAATGCAGGTAGAACTTTGAAACGGTGGTAGTCTGCTGAAGCTTGAAAACTGCCTTCTGAGGACAATCAAAAGGCGATGGGCCAAATTCTTTCTCGAGTGCTCGCATAAGTTGAGCTCAAGTGTGAAATGGAGAGGATCGTTGTATCATCTAGAACCAAGGGACGACATCCTTCTCTATATGCACAGATGCGATGGTAATCCGATCTGCGTCGAGAATATTGTAATAGTCGAAGAACTGTTAAGCCTTATAAATCCACTCTAGAACATCAACACCTCCAAACCTTGGAAAATCAAGCTTCACACTCCTTGTTTGGAAAAAGGGATGAATCATTTTGAGTGTTAGCTGAGGAACCCCACCACCGGAAGATCCGATCAAGTTCTGGACCAAGGATTCCATCAAGGACTGCAAACGATCCAAACGACCAGTTGTGGATGCAGCGACTTGAGTCATGTTTGCCCTCTGTTTTTGGTCACAAAGCTCAAGCAACTCCAATAACCGCTGGAACACAGTCTCATGTTTTGCTATCTCAGCGTGGATGATACTCAGTCGTGTATCCATTAGAAAAATCAATGGAAGCACCAATGTAAGATACTAAATTGATTGAATAAAACATAAAACAGTAAGGCCATTCCATTTCTACAAACTACTCACAAGTTCCATAGCTTTGGGTCCACTAGCCCGATCATGATTTTCCTACCCCCAAAATCCTTCCCT
>Ga0209489_110561_pt1 | contig 10277 bp, 3 predicted proteins | sample SiratrowhiteBW_FD_187527 | JGI IMG/M metagenome (GOLD analysis project Ga0209489, IMG submission 187527) | Root nodule microbial communities of legume samples collected from California, USA - Siratro white BW (SPAdes) (version 2) | ecosystem: Host-associated > Plants > Roots > Nodule | place: USA...
TATATATATATATATATATATTCTTTTTTTTTTAAACTTGACATATTTCATGATGATTTGGGACTTGACGAGGGCCTTCATCACCGACACATGTCCTTTAAATGGCTATATTTAAATATGACTTGTTGGATGATTTTTCAGCCAAGTGGTGTTCCAGTTATTTTTAATCAACAACTTTATGCATGTTGCTTAATCAATAAAAATGAGTGATAAAGAATAAATTGTTGTTATTAAGTTTTGTTTAGTGATCTGTGGTTGACAGAGAGTAAAACTAAGCAGATAAAAAGATATGATAGAAATATTTATCGTTTGGTTTAAAAAATAATACAAAATTTAAGAAAAGATGAATTTGTGAACACGGTATCTGCATTAAGCTGTTCTTGTTCACTGTAAAGTGATTTGACGTCATCTTTTTCGATAGCCATGATTATCACTTCATCATATATATATATATATATATGATTGTTGATGATAAAATAACGCACTATCTAGAAGAAAAGAGTGTTACTATCACATACTATATGATGAGATGTTGGGATAAGCAAATATAATTCTTAATCAAATCATCCAAAACTTGAGTTCTGATTGTGTCACTTTAAGTGTATAAAATAACTTATATTATTAATATTATGGTTAAAAAATATAAAATATTCAATTCTTTAAAACTAATGATACCAAATTATATTTCCAAAATAAGAATAAAATTATAAACTATTATTTTGTAATTTTTTATTTAACAAAAAAAGTAGAGGGAATTTTTTTTTCTGTTTCTCTTAACATGTACAATAAGAAAAAATTGATTTTAAATATTTTTTTCCATTTCAAAATAATCATGTTTTAACATATTAAAGCTTTAATTCCAAATTTTCTCCGTCTAATCACATAAGTCTAATAACTTTTTAGTGCATATAATTTTTCAACGACCATCATTTATTACCTAATAGTTACATATAATGCATTTATGTATGGAAAGTAAGAAAATTTTCATAAAATTATTCTATTAAGTGACTTGTTTATTATTGTTCTTAATTAATGTAAAGAAAGTAGTTGAAGTTTACTAATATTTGAGTCTATTAAAGCCTTCTTTGTAATCTGACAGAAAAATAATTTAGAGCATAATCAGGGATTACTCGAGGGAATTTATTTCGGGTATTTTTTTTTTTTTTCAATTTGAGTCGGTTAATCATTATTTTCATTCTTACTCTATTTTATTACTAGTTATTAAATCCTTTGATAAAACCAGTGTACTCTTTTATGAATCAAACAACAGATATTGAAATTGAGAAAAATATCTTCTCTTCTTAGAATAACTCTATTGTAGAGTAATATATTAGGATATAGAATCAAGATTTTGATCTAATCAGATTTTTATATTAAAACATACTAATATCACATAAAAGATAAGATGCATAATTTTAAATAAGATTATGGATCATAAAAATGAAAAAAAAAAACTTTTCCTTATCTTAAAAATAAATATTTTTCTTACCAATAAAATAAAATAATAAATATTAATAAGAGCATGATTATTGGGTTGAAATAAAATTAAAAAAGATTTTGCAGAATAGATCATCTATTTGTTTTGTAAAGAACGATACAGTATAATATTGTTTTTAAGATTTTTAAACCATCTGACATTATTAAAATGTTTCTGAAGATTGTCTAGTCTTATAATATCTACTTAAATTTATATTGTTTGATAAAAATTGTTTAGTGATTATTTTTTTCCAAAAAAAAAGTATTATTTATATATCTTTCTTTAAGTCTCAGACACATTTAATGTGTTTCAATTATAAAATATTTGCTCTATAGATAAAACATACCCTTTCCGTATAAACTAAATGTTAGAGTTTGTTAAAGGAAAAACTGGCAAATTATTATAATCTTTATGCTACATTAAATTTTCGCATAAACACAACTTGACTAAATTATGTTAAGTTTGAGTGTGTGTGTGTGTTTTTTTTTCCTCTTATACTATAATCTAGTACTTGCTAATTTGATCTATTATCGCATTTGAGTGAATCTTGTTGAATTAATCCCGTAATAATTCTTATTGATTCGAAACGGAGATGCATTTATTACGACAGGGAAAGGAGTAATTAAGAGAGACAAGATGGGAGATTGATACGGAGGAGGTTTCATTTTAGCTAGACTCCATTCTGATCCAGTCATCCCAATTGTGCATCACTCCACAGACATTATTAAATACACTCCCACTAATCAACAATTCCATCACCTACCACCCACTTCAACTAACATCAATTAATCACATCAAATCACAGAACCACGAGCCCCATCCCCATATCCCTTCGTCTTTTCGAAACAGACACACTCCTAATCTTATTTTTCTCCTACCCCCAATAATGGACTCCGCACACCACCAATCATCAAGATCAACTTTTAAATAAACAGCTATTTTATGTCATAAGTATTTTATACCAGCTATTTTCTGCTTTTCAACTTTCATTTTAACATGTCGGTAGATTTAAGAGAAAAAAATTAAATTATTATTCACCTCAAATTTCAGATATTACATTAAAAAAATATATAAGTTTTTATGATTAAAAATTAATTTACACTTAAAAAAACTTATAGTTCTCCCATATCCATTACTGCTTGGTTGCAATGTCGTGGCGGATGTGTTTTAGCAGCACAGGAATAACGATATCGGGCGAACTGAGTTGCGGCAAGTGGCCCTCCGTGGACATGACTTCAACGACGGAGTGGCCGCCGATGTGATGGTGGAGGTACTCGGCGACGACGATGGGAACCGCTAAGTCCTTCCTGCTTTGGATGATGTGGCATGGGACTGTGACGAGGTTGAGGATTTGACGCATGTCGCTTTGGAAAATGGTCTGCAACACGCTGATTGCAATGTCTGGGCGCATATTGAACAAGGTTCGGCTGAACTCCTGCACCGCCACCGAGTCCATGTCCCCACCAACGGCCATTGGAGCGAACCCTGAGCACCATGCCTTGTAATTCGCCGCCATAGCGTTGAATAGTTGGTCCAGATCTTCCTGCTCAAACCCTCCGAAATACTCCATGTCGTTCAGATACCTTGCATTAAATTCCATTCAAAATTATTAATCAATTCAATAATAATAATAATAATAGTAATTTTTTATGCAAAAGAAAAAGTTTAATACTCTTTGACTAACTTTCTCTTCTTATTTGTCTTATAAGATAATGAGTATTTTTGAAGAAAATTATTGGTTATATTGATGAATGCTATTAATTATGCGAGATGTTCATTAATGAAAGTATTGTCAGAAAAGATACTTAAGGTTTTCTTTGTTTTCTCAAATGATGAATATCTTTTTGACAAATTAAAATGCTGAAAGTGATCCGTAATACGATACAGAGCCACTTAGAAAAGCCATTTAACACTTACATTTGTTACTAATAAAAGAAAATAAACATATTATATATGCTTCTCGACATTAACCTAAAAAAAGGGTAGATTCCTTTTAACAAAAATATCTTGAGATTATTAGTCAAAAATGAAAAAACAAGAAAAAATTAATAGTAAATTACAGTGTAATAATAATAACAATAATAATAATGAATAAGATAAGAGCCTTGAATTGGAATATTCCAGTGCAGTTATGGACGAAGTCAAATACACATGAGGAGTGAATGATATTAAGGTGCAAGAACATGAAAGTAATGGTGGTGTTACCTAGGGTTAGCGGAGAGCATGATGATTTTGGCGAATAGATCTGGGCGAGAAATAGAAGCGACAGTACCGATCATAGCGGAGACAGAGTGACCAAGAAAGATGCATGAATGAACACGAAGCTCTTCTAAGATAGCAAGCAAGTCGAAGGCATAGCCTTGCAAGGTGGAATAGCGGTCGAAATCGAAGAAATCGGGGTTGGTGGTGCCGGCTCCCATGTTGTCGTAGAGAACAACACGAAAATCATCGAGGAGATGAGGTACGAGGTGTTTCCAGACGGATTGGTCTGTGCCAAAGCCGTGAGCCAGAACTATGTAGCGCGTGCCGGATCCCAAAACCTTCACGTTGTGAGCTTCTTCCACTATCCCCATTTTTTGGGTTTTGCTATTCACGCCCAGGTGCCCAACTTTCAGACCTCCTCCTCCTATTTGTACATAGGAAACAAGCCTCTCATGCCAACGCAGACAACGACCAAACCAATACAATAGTATATTACAAAATTATATTCTTCCATTTTTTTTTCTTACATGATCTTTTCTTAAATAAATAAAATAACATGTTGCATACAATTTCCTAGTTCAGAAGAATAAAATATGCATACATGCCGTGAAATACTGTTACATGTAATTATATAAGTTTATTGATTTCATATTAGAAGTTAAATATAAATATATCAACAATTATTTGCGATGGAATAATCGAGTAAAACTATTCTACATCGCTATATATTAAGCTTACTTTATTTGTATTATTTATATCAGTGAAAAAACATATGTTGTGATATATGTATGTCTATATTTTCTTTTATATGTAATTATAGCTATAATCGTCAGGATAAAAATAGTTACTAAAACAGTTACAACAATAAAAATAAAATTATGAGAAAAATGTGTAGTTTGGATCCACCAATTTCAGAAAGAGGTGGAGGTGGAGGAGATGTGGCAAGGAATTGGTTACGTGCCATCGCATAACCCATCAATTATGCTAAGTCATCATGTACCAATTTCTCATCATATGTCAATTTTACTATTTAAAATTATTCAATGTCTCATAATAAAAGTGACCATATATATGATTAATGATGAATGTTTTTACAAAAATAATTAATTTTTGAAAATTGTTTAACTAACAGTATATTATTTAAGATTTGTAAATTCTAGATATTAAAATTATTTTTCTTTCAATAATAAAAAATATATTGAAATGAAGTTAATAAGATTATCTGAACCTATATATAATACACGAAACTAAATATAACAGTATACTAACTCACTATATTACCTTCCTGTTCCAAGCATTAGAAAATCTTACCTTATTGCTCCAAGCATTATAAAATTATAAAAAATTAATCTGTCTCTAAGCTTGAAGAACATTATAAAACTTAACAAAATATAACATAAAAAAGACAACAAAATACAAGTTGGCAGGCATCCTAAGCTTATTTTCCAGGCTTGACAAAACATTAATTACAACAGATCAAAATTAGATAAAAAAATGGTACGTTTCAATAATACTAAAATTATCTAGCTTTTCCATCAGTAATACATGAGATAAAATATGCAATTTGTTATGTTACACGTGTTTTCACTTGAAAACATTTTTTGAATCCTTTTTCTACTATCATTTGTTTCTTAATTTTTCCTATCTCTCGTATCTCCTACACCAACAAAACACCATCCTTCTTATTAGCATAATCCTATAAATATTTTATAAAACATAAATTCTTTATGATTAAATCAGTAAGTACAGGATGTAAGTCTTTTCCATTCTTGCCACACTCCAGATTTTTATATGTTTTCTCTGTCAACTAATCATGTTCATGCATAATAATCACTCAATTAGTCAAAATATGAAAAAAATTATTATTTTTTTTTATATTTTTCTCTTAGAACTGTCTATGATTTAGTTTGAATAATAGCAAATAACTTTATAGAATCACACTTCTTATTTTCTAAAATAATATTATTTATATGCTACCATATTATTGTTAAAGATAGACTGGTTTAGGATAAAAATTTAAATTTATTGAAAAATAGAGTTTCAGATAAAATGGATGATAGGAATAAGCAGCGTCACTTTCTTAAAAAAAGATAAATTACATAAACATAAAAAATAATAGAAAACCCTTATAAATCTAAGAGTTGGTTCAATCAAGAATCCAAAAGATTCACCTTCATCAATTTACAAAATGTATTATTTATGATTCTCAATTCTCAAAAAATATTTAAATACAAATTTAATTCATGGGTTTGTCTCATTTAAAAATAAGTAAATAAAAATAAAATAAATTAAAATTCTTATTAGTCATTCTCTAAATTCTATAAGTCCATTATATATGTAATTAACTTAATCTTCTTTATATAATTATCCTTCAATAATTTTATCTTCAACACCTTATACGGTAAAGTTTCTTAAGTCTTCTTAAATTTTCTCTAATCATGACTCACCAAAATCTTATAATTAAATTTTAGATTTCATTTTTGGTTTTATAAATTTGAAATTTCTCATTATAGATTTGGTAGAATTAAACTTAAATGTTGACATCAACTCTACACATAGTTATCTTTTCTTTTACTAACTCTAATCAATCAAAATCCTAAAAAATAATTTCTCACCAGATTACAATGCACAGATTCCACACTAACCATTTATCACATAAATTCTAAATAACACTAATTTCGGCATTTTAGCAGAAATAAATATTTAATTTAAAATGCTTTTATTATGACAATATGTATTTATTTAAGGAAAATAAATTTAAAATTCTTAATGACAGAATAACTTTCACATCAATTCCAGAACATTTTAGTAAATAATTAAATTAAGTGTTTCATTTTTATTTTTTTTCCACTCACATCAATCAATTATCTATAAACTACTTACTTTTACTCAATTTTCCTACATTTAACAGTACCCTGTCTGAAATAATATATTATATAGATGGACGCAGAATAATAGAAATAGAAAACAGATATTATTTGGATGGACAGAAGGCACAGTAAGAAAGATAAGGAACATCTTTATATTTATTTAGATAAGTGAAAAGCAGGAATTAAAAATAAATTAATTATATTAAATATTTTTATAAGAATTAAATATACAATTTTAATATTTTAAAGAAAAAATAATAATTAATATATTATAATTTTTTAAATTTAAGCAAAAAGAGAGTTATCGTTGTTATTCTATTTCAATCTAATTTTTGCAGGAAAAATATTTTTTGACAATTACATTCGACGGATATAAATTTATATTTTTCTAAAGAAATCAGGGGAAATTTAGTAGTTAACTACAACTTCGTATTTTCTTTTATTCTATTATCTCATTTGCATTTTTACTTTTTTATCTAGCTAAGATATGCAATGATCTTTCTAATTAGAGCACTAAGTTGTATTTTGTCTGATTTTTTTACCGGTTCTATTTATAATTAAGTATTTTTTTCGCTCGTAATTTGTTAGTTAAGGTATGTGTCCTGATTTATGTCTCAATTAATTGATTATATCATTATTTTAATGATTATTTGGTTCTAATTTCTTGTATTAATATTTCTTAGATTGTTTTTCAAATTTTGTATTTATTATTATGATTTGATTAGGATAAAATCACAAATAAACTTTAATATATTTATTAATATTGGTATCTTATTATTTTTAGTTTGTCTTAGGTGATAAGACTTATTTAACATAGATTAAAAATTTTATTTATCACCACACAATCTCTTGAGTAATAAAAGTTATTTATAAAAGGATCAAAATCGTACTTATCACTATAGAACTCTTATTTATTATCACTATAAAACTCTTCAGTTTTAAGTTATAAAAAATTTATATAATAAATTGGAATCATATCTATCACTAATAATTTCTCAATCTTATAAATGTTTATATACTTTTAATAATGAAAATAAGTATATATATATATATATATATATATATATATATATATATATATATATATATATAAATGTATAAATGTAAGAATTAATTCTTTAAGTTCAAGAATGTTTATTAATAACTCATTGAAAATGATCTTATGGGTATAACTAGTAAATAATTTAACCATGTCAAAATAATTATAAAAATATAATGAAAGTATTATTATTGTTTTAATTTTGATCAGATGTAGCTATATATGATTTAAGCAAAAATGGATCATATATTTCAAAAAAAATCATAAATAGTTGATAAGGAACAAACTCATGTCTAGGACGTAGTTTTAATTCTCATAAACAATGTGAAAATCTTGTTGATGGATAACTTATAAGTATTTTTTTGTAAATATTCTCTAAATCTTAATATTTAACAATAACAAACCTCTAGGACACATGTAAAAAACTTTTTCTGTACCGCAAAAATATTTAGATAAAACTTATTTGAGTAAAAATCCAATTAATATCACTAAATTTTTTTCATTAGATTCTATTTAGTATTATTTTAAATTTATGTTTTAACAATAATAAGCAAATACACACTATAAAAATTCTTAATTTTAATTTTAACTAGAGTTTATTAATAAAAACCTCATATAAGTGTCAGTAGTAAATTGCATTTTATTTTTTACTTTTTTAGTTGTATTTTATTTCATGTTTTTATAATGAGAATTTTTTTGCTCTCGCTTGGGTTGCTCGTGTTTGTGATTACAGTTGAGGGTCAGTCTCCTACTTCTAGAAATGTCTTTTCTCAGCAAGTCTTTGTCTTTTCAAATTTCCTTTTCTCATTTTCTTCTTCCACAAATGTCTTTTCTCAGCAAGTCTTTGTCTTTTCAAATTTCCTTTTCTCATTTTCTTCTTCCACAAATGTCTTTTCTCAGCAAGTCTTTGTCTTTTCAAATTTCCTTTTCTCATTTTCTTCTTCCACAAATGTCTTTTCTCAGCAAGTCTTTGTCTTTTCAAATTTCCTTTTCTCATTTTCTTCTTCCACAAAGACCTCTGCCTTTTAAATTCTTTAGCATCAAATTTTTCCTTTTCACTTTTTGAGTGTCAAATAATAGCTTTCTAATCCATGCTTCTTTTAGGTTTGTCAAATTTTAAGTTTTCCTAAGCTTTTCATAGTTTGCTTTATTTGCTTATCTTTTTTTTAACATCTATATTTTTATGATTTACGTCTTAGGATTTCTCACAACCACCGATCAAAAGAATTCTAGGATTTTGATAAGGAGAACAAAAAAATACTAATTACAAGAGAATCCTAAATTAAAGATTTCGATTGAACCGTAGAGAGATGCATACGAGATATGATTAGCTTATAAAACTTTACGGTTTATATACACACCACTTCACTTATTTAGACATCATTTATTGTTTGGACACCGTTTGACTGTTTAGGCATCACTTGATTGTTTAAACAATCAATAAAAGAACATCAAAATAATTTACCACATAAAGACACATGTTAATATTTCTAACTTACTCATTGATGTAAAAGAACATTAATAAAAGGCATAGATTAATATGTAACAATTTTTCATAATGGACTCACTCGATATGCTTCTTTTTGTTGATGGAATGCTAACACAAAATATTTGGAATGTTTCTCTTTTAAACGAGATTTAATTTTCATTTTTTATAGTTATTATTAAGTATGAGATGATTTAAGGTACAATTTTATCTTTGCGAATTGTTAATTGAGCCTTGGTGGGTGTTTGGTTTAGGATTAAAATGATATTACTATAAGAAAAAGTTAAATTACCGATGAAATTTTATCGACGAAATTTTATTTGTCGATAAAATTTCATTATTGACGATTTTATCGATGGATATCATCCGTCACTAAATTTATCGACAGATTTATTCTAAATTTGTTAGTAATTACCGACGGACTAAGAAATCCATGATAATTATCGACAAACTCAGAAATCGGTCGATAAATTTATATACAATCAATTTACCGATGCATTTTGAATATTTTCGATGAATTTATCTCGTCGGTAATTTTTGTTTTTTTAGTAATTATTTGTTTCACAAAATCATTTTATGATTTTGAATTTTGTTTTTAGTATTTAAAATTTTGACATATCATTATCCTAATCTTGATGGTGTTTCAGCAACCACTGTTTCTAACATCCAACCATTGTTTCCTGCGATTATATGTTAATTACATATTCAACCACTGGGGTTATGGGTTCATTTCACGTAGATGGTGATTTGGGAAGGTTGTAATCAATGTTTTTAAGCACCATTGCTTGAGCCAATGTGAGAGAATAGGAGAATTTTTTATAGGTGGAAGGGAGTACCAAAAAGAAAATACTGAAATTGTACTTGGTCTTTGGCTTGAAAGACACAAGTTCTTACAACTTGATTTATAATACTTAATGGCTACACTTTCTTTACCAAAATACCCCTAAACAATGTTGTCACATATATTATGTTTTTCTAAATGTAATATATATTTGCTGTAACAACCTAGAAAATCTATCATCTGAGTAGAAGTGGTAAAAGTAGAATGAACATTTGATTATTATATTATTAAACTAAAAACACGTATTTATAGGAAAAGTTAGTAATCAAGTCTCATTCCCACTTGAGCCACCATCTCTCTAAAACCTCTGACCTCCCTCTTCTCTGACTTCTCTCTAAGACTTCGCGTCTGTCTTCCATCAG
>Ga0209489_110562_pt1 | contig 10276 bp, 1 predicted proteins | sample SiratrowhiteBW_FD_187527 | JGI IMG/M metagenome (GOLD analysis project Ga0209489, IMG submission 187527) | Root nodule microbial communities of legume samples collected from California, USA - Siratro white BW (SPAdes) (version 2) | ecosystem: Host-associated > Plants > Roots > Nodule | place: USA...
ATAAATTTAGAATGAAAATTTTGAAAATATTATATAATTTTTTAAATAAATTTATTGTTAGTTTTTAAATTATATTTATTACTAACTAAATTTATTTCATATATTAATAACTAAATTCATAGCATAGTATGTAACTTTTCTTCATAGTAACCACTCTTCTATTCAAATTAAATTAAATTTTTTGCATTTATTTTAGTTACACATTAGCAATAAATCACACCTGTCAAACAAAACAGAAAAGGAATTGGTGGAGAATATTAACCCTACTAACAATTAGTACAGTATTCTCACTATATTAATTAACTCATTAATTGAAATATTAGATGCACAATTTCATCTAGTAAATTAAGATGGTGTCCTCTTTTTTACAATTTCATTTAATTTTATATTAAATTATGGAATAAGGCCACTATTTCTGTACAATGATATCGTGTCTCTTATGTAAGATTTACCCATATCTGGAAATAAAAAAAAATACACCATTTCAGGAATTTCAAAAAAAAGTTACACCAATTTGAAAAATTTACCTCTATTTTACATTTTCCTTCACCGCAGACTAATGAAAGGAATCAATATTCAAACTCTAAGTAAGCTATCCAACGATTAATTACTACGGTTTGCCTGATAGAAAAACCATAATTATTAATTTTAATTTTATAACTAGCTATATATTGTACATTGTCATTTAACTGTGTATGCATATGAAGTTTTTAAATAAGACAAACCTGTGAAACTCATTAGAATTTGTGGTTCTATAAAGCTTATCAACGCGATATTAATGAAAAAAATTATCTTTGCCACAAGTCTACACGTTTGGTGGTACTTTTAGTCCTTGAATAATTTGCAAATATTTGAAGTAGAAAAAAAAAATAAAGGCATCAAATAAATAGTTTTCAATGAGGATATTAAATTTTGTATCAATAATTTCCTTTATTTAATATAATATCTATTATAATTTTTCAGTATTTATTATAGCTTGGTCATAAATGCTTCCAAAAGTGTCTTGATAATTTACATAAATCAAAACTAACACTCCATTATGTTATTTTTAAATTCATCATCTTGTCCAATTATTAGTGTACTATCAGGCTTAGAGATGGCTACCTGCCGTCTCAAGATTAACCATTTCGGGATTAAAGACGGATACTTGTCACCTATTATCAACCGACATATAACTGGAAGAAGTAACCATCAACACTATGACTGCATGCAACTTCTATCAAAAGTCTGTAAAAAGCTGACATAACGTACGATATAAGTTAAATACCAAATCTTATAAATAGGTGGGTAAGTAAAGATAAAGGTAAGTAAAAGTAAAGAATTACAATTATTATTATCCTAAGTTCCGATAATCGAATACTTACTTGAGCGTCGGAGTACAATCGTCAGTACACCGCCCATCGTTGGAACCGAGGCGAACCGTCCTAAGGTTGGAAGACGAAAGACCGAAGTAGGAACGAGAAGTGGGGTTTGAAGCAGGCGATTACTATTCGGGTGGTATTAAGTTAACTCTGAAAGTCCCCTTAAAACTTGTGTAATAACAATTAGTTATCAAGAAGTTAAGGCTGTCTCATTTGTTAAAATATAAATTCAAAAATTTCGTCCACTTGTTCAACGTCAATTTCCATTTTAAGTCATATGATATGGGAGAGCACGAGATTGAAATTAATAAAGAACTAAGAGAAGCAAAATACCTGATGATTTTGAGATTCTTAGATATATATTGTAAATAACTATATTCAAATAATTTGGGTTATTTTTATATGTGACAATCTTCAAATACTTAGTAACTAGTTCTATCTTTTTAACCTTTATTCAAAGGTGTCAAAGTCTATTGATTAATCACACAGGAAATTATATGTAACAAAAACTTTTCTAGTCTAATGTAAAATTGTTGAAATTTATATAATCTACATCCAATTTGCAATGTTTGAGGTTATCGTAAAAGTAATCACTGTCTATCAAATTTCTGAAATCAAGAAGAGTAAGAATTTTAACGTAACAAAAATCCTAACATAAATTGATTTTAAGAGAATCAATAATTTGTACAAAGATGCTAAAAGAAACACTTGTTATATATGCCTATCTTGATATTCATGTTAATAGTTTTTAGTCTCTTATCAGGTAATCAATTATTCTGCATGGAATTAGTAGTAATTACTTTGTAATAGAGTTTCATGCATCAGAACTTCATGAATTGAGTTGATTTGTCAATTATTTCAACAACCCATGCTAATGCTTTATTTATGTTTTCAGAATGATACCTCACAAAACAACAATGGGTGTGGATCATTAGCATTTGCTTTTCAACAGTCTGCAGATGTTAATGGTACTATATTAGATTCTAATTCCAAATAGGTGTTTATTGGTATGGATCGAGCCAGTGACTTTCTTTTAGGATTTTCACTATATATTGAGCCAATCAAAAGTAGAATCATATGGGCCAACGCAACATCGACCATAATTATTCCATAACATCGCAATTTCCTTCATTTGTGTTTGTTCTTAGTCGGTACTAAAATCATGTTTTCTTACGGAGAGTACAAACATTTGTATTCCCCCTTTATGCAAAACTGCACTTTGTATTCCCTTCAACTGTGTTTAGAGTTATGTGTAATTTATTTTACCTACCCTACATTAGATACCAAAATATTTTAACTAAAATATAAACCAGAGCGCTCAATATTTGTTTTATCCTTCTCTTAACCTTAAAAGCCTCGGTTTATAATTGAATATTTCTTTTGAGCTTATAATTACATTCCCTGAACTAAGGATCACTTAAACCTATTTTTTCTGTATTATTTGGTGGATTTTATTATCTATTACCTTAATTAAGTTGTGCTTAATTGTTATTCTATACAAATTGAAGGAAAAATAGCTATATGAGTTATTCAAATTCTTTTGACTTTACCAAGTCAAGGTAATATACCGACAGCGATTGTGGGTTATATTTTGTACACACACTAATCAGTGAATTTCTTCGAAATTTAAACCTGCATTATTAAGCTTCCTGTCATGGTCTGAGGTCCACACTCTCCATTATAGAGACTAATGAAAGAAACCAAAATATATCTTTCAAACTTTAAATAATTCTTTTAGTGTACATGCTATCCAATACATTCAACTGATAAAGACAAATCAATAATTAGTAATTTCAATATATGAATTATATCTACATTGTCTTTTGACTGCGTCAATTATGTATCTACATATCAAGTGTTTAAATAAGACAAACCTGTAAAACTCATTCGAATTTGTGGCTCAATAAACCTTATCAACACGGATATTAATGGAAGAATATTCTTTTCGCTACAAGTCTACACATGGTAGAACTTTTACACTGTTTTTGGATCTGAGTCATTATTATTCACCCAGATGGATTTGTAAAAATTGTGGTTGTTTGGATCAATCGATTGACGTGAATTTGAAAGCTTTTTGGACAGCAAATCTCTGATTGTGCGATGAAAGGAGGGTTCAACTGGCACAAACAAAATCACTACATTGTCCTGGTTATTTTTTCCTGTGTATAACTGCAATGTATAATTAAAATTTTATAAAAATTAATTATATTCATTTTAAATTAATTTCAATTATAAAAAAAATTAATTCTATATTTAATTAATTAAAATAATTTAAATATCTATCACACTACTTACAATTTTTTCTTCAAATCACCTCATTTTCTTTTAATCTAAATAATCTAACATCTTTGAATCAAAATAAAGCATCAGCTCATGAATAATTTGTAAATATTTAAAGTAGGAAAAAAATTAGTCAAAAGTATATAACTATTGTTTTTCAATCAGTATATAAAAAATTATTTTGATGATTTTTCCATTATTTACTATAATATATTTATGATTTCTCTCTATTTAAGTAAGTCCTGAACCACTTCTTTAATTTGGGTTCTCAAACTAATTTCCTAAAATTACTTTTGCAAACATATTAATAAAACCTTCGAAAAAGAAGAATTTAGGATGGCTTTAGAAACTCAAAGAACTCCATTAAAAAAATTACATGATTATATACCGAAATAACAAATCACGGTATCATAAGTCTTGAAACAATTTTCTAAAAGGAATGCGGTCCTTCATAGTTATATATATAGTTCAGTTTGTGTTGTTGTTTTGAACATTAATAGTTAACTTCGATTTGTTTTCCCTTCAATTCAATGAGAAACAGTTTAGGCATGATGTGGAGACAGAGAGCATTGTTGGTGGTATATATTCAATTCATTATTATTAATAAAACACCGTTCTATTTATTGAATCTATTTTTAAACAAAAGTAATAATTCATTAACTGTTTATATTTTAGCTGTATTAGTTAGAACTCATGCATATAAGCTTACGTTGTTAATATAATGGATAAATCTCGCCTGTCAGAAGCGTTGTGCTCTTGAAAGTAGAGATTGCTATTTCGACTCTTCTAAACAGAAGCTTCATTGCAACTTTGGTAAGTGGATTCTAAAACAAATATCAAGCATGTATAGCCTTGTTGGTATAGTTGTTGAGATTAACAGTTCTGAAATTGATAGTTTCCTCCGTTTTTGTGTGGTATAGGAAAACTGGAAGCACTAAGATCCGATCTAACAAGTAAGAACTTTATCATCTTAATTTACCTAAGTTTGAATTATCTACATTATCATGCTTTATGACGACATTATTCCATGTACACTTAGTTTTAGAAACGATTTAGAATCACGTTTATATATGATTATTTTTTTAAATTTTTATTTAATTAAGTTAGAGACTAATTTAGAATTTAATAATATAAGTGGCTAAAATTTTAATAATAAATGTAAGATATGAATTATCTTGACTTAATTGGTTACTAAATTTAATTATTACTTTTATTTTATACTTATTTAGTAACTAAAATTTAATTTAAAAATTATTTTGATAATAATTGACAACCAAATTGATAATTAAAAATTAGATTCTAAATAATATTTTTCTTACGGTGAAAGTATATCAATGTTAAAAACAAATTTCTTTTGTGAGCTAAACAAACACAACTTTCTTATATTTAGCAACTTCAACAACCAAATATATTGATATTTGTGTAATTTTAGATATTAAATTTACTTTTTCATTACTGACGTGATATCTAAATGGATGTGTCAATTTTAAGAACAAAACATAATTTCCTACTCTAACATATACTTATTGTATTTACGTTAATGGTGTAAATCAAATTATTCTTTACCACAACATTTATTCACAAATAAAATTTCTTGCAGTTACTATCTTATGTGGTTTTATGGCATAATATTTTATGAACGAAAATTACTTTTAACAAATATCTTGTTGCATTTTACAGTATCAATGTAATCACTCAAGTAAAAATTTCCTGCAGATATTCTCACATATATCTCTATGGCATGGGCTTATAAAGTTTTGTTTGGGTTGCCTTTCTTAATTGTGATTTTTATATGTAAATGGAGAAAAAGACATGCATCAATGTATGAAAATATTGAAAATTACCTTGAACAAAATAATTTGGCACCTATTAGATACTCATACAAGGAAATCAAGAAGATGAGTGAAGGTTTCAAAGAGAAGTTACGTAAAGGAGGATTTGGTTCTGTTTTTAAGGCAAATCTGCGTAGTGGACCTTCTGTGGCCATCAAAATGTTGGACAAATCCAAAGGAATCGGACAAGATTTTATCAATGAAGTTGCAACCATTGGAAGAATACATCATCAAAATGTGGTACAGTTAATTGGATTTTGTGTTAGTGGCTCAAAGTGTGCTCTTGTCTATGATTTCATGTCTAATTGGTCTCTTGATAAATTTATTTTCTCAAAAGAGAGAAATATACATTTAAGCTATGAAAAAATATATAATATATCAATAGGAGTGGCTCGTGGGATTGCTTATCTTCACCATGGGTGTGAGATGCAGATTTTGCATTTTGACATCAAACCTCATAACATCTTACTAGATGAAAACTTCATCCCTAAGCTTTCTGACTTTGGATTGGCAAAGTTATATCCAATAGATAATAGTATCCTCACAATGACTGCACCAAGGGGAACCATTGGATATATGGCTCCAGAATTGTTTTATAATAATATTGGAGGAATATCCCATAAGGCTAATGTTTATAGTTTTGGAATGCTTTTGATGGAGATGGCAAGCAAGAGGAAGAATCTAAATCCCCATGCAAACAACTCAAGTCAACTTTACTTTCCCTTTTGGATCTATAATCATATTAGGGAAGAGGAAGATGTAAATATAGAAGATTTGTCTCAAGAAGAAAAGATAATGGCAAAAAAAATGATCATAGTTGCTCTTTGTTGTATACAATTAAGGCCAAACGATCGTCCCTCAATGATTAGAGTAGTAGAAATGCTCGAAGGAGATATAAAAGACTTAAAAATACCTCCAAAACCTGTTTTATTTCCAGATGAAATGATTAGAGATAGCGAGACGATAAGCTGAACATCTAATGACTTAGAATCGTTCTCTTCATGTTAAGTGTAAGTGTGCAATAGATCATTATGTTTAAACTATGCATAATAACTAAGTTCATCTTATTATTTTAAGGAGAATTACTTGTATACTATTTTCACTTTTTCCCTATTAAATATTTTACATGTATAAAGTTAAAATAAATGGGTTACTGCATACAGACCCGTCCATACATATATCAATTAAATTAATGATACACGCATATACTATTTTCACTTGTTTTTCCCTATTAAATATTTTACATATATAAAGTTAAACTAAATGGGTTACTCCAGACATACACGCATACACACATATATCAATTAAATTAAAGATAAAAAATTTATTCATCAAGAAAATAATTATTTATAAGAAAAACAAAAATTAAACATGTATGTATATTTTAAATTTAAAAGAAATTACTTGAGGAACTAAAATCTACATTTAATTAAGTTTTAAGTTTTTCATAAATTTAAATATTTTTAATTTGAATCATTGTTAAATTTTTTGTTATATTGAGTATTCAAAATGTTTATATCTTTGAATCAAGTTTATATACTGTTTAATTTTTCCGTTAAGAAGGTACTACGATTGTTATCTTAGTCTATCATTTTATTTATTTGTTTCTACGTAATAAAAATATGATATTTTGTAATTAATATAAAATAATATTATAATAACAAATGACTTTTATTATTTTGATTAAAAATATATTGAATAACAATAGATTTATCGTTTTATATTAATCACAATATTTTTTTAAAGTAATTATAAGATTTCACATTTCTTAATATATGAAAACAAATAAATAAGAGAATAAGATAATAGGTACGTCATCTACTTAATAAAAAAAATAAAAATAACGATTTAATAAAAAATTATGAAAATTTTAAATATATAAATTAGTTTATACTTAATTAAAAAATAATATATTTTTGAGGAACCCCAAATTTAATTAAATCTAAAATCTACACTAAAATTGTATAGGATCTAAAATTCAAAACGCATTGAAACATTATATTTTGGAGATCCTTGTCAAACTTTTCGAAAGGTTGTTTTAATTATTGAGTTTATCAAGGCTATGAGTTGAAAAGTGTGGTGGAATTTTGGATTACGTATGTGGAATTGCTTCCATAATTTTTCCTCAGTCCTTTTCTATCTTTTCTATCATAACACACAGTCCAGACAATTTTTGGAGGAGGAAGGTTTCCACATTGGCGGCAAGACGTAAAGAAAAGGATTACCCAGTGATTTTGTAGTACATATAGAAAATCTAAAAATAATGAAATATAAATGAATCCCTAAACTTGGTTTAATTGTATTACAAGAAGAAAAGCCAAAGACCTACGTAGAATTTTGATCTCTATAGACTTCCCTGTCACAATATTTAGTGAATGATATACTCGTAGCTTCCATCTACGTTTATTTTCATTTGTCAAGAAAGTGGTGGTTTCCATCTATGTATCCATGCAAAGTCCTTTATACGCTTTATTGTCATAGCAATATCACCTTGTAGTAAATGGATTTTTCTCATAAAACTTTGCGGGTCTTCTATATTTCATCATCAAAAATACCATAGTATAGACAGATAAAAGTTATTCTAAAGTTGTTTCCTAAGAAATTCAATAATAATCCAGTCACTTAGTGTTCCTGACTTATCTACAAATAACAAAAATTAGTAATAACAATAAAATAATAGAAAATTTAAGGATTGTTATGCAAGAAGATGATGTAAAGTAAAAAAAAAAAAAAAAAAAAACACGTTGACTTTCAAGTTCATTCACATGAATTCTTCATTGGTTATCTTCATCAAATTATTTGTGATTTAAAAGTTTTATAAATGAATTAAGATTTTGTTTGGCACACTATTGCTTGCAGTTGGTGCTTAGATTCTTTTTATTAAGTGAAAAACTTTCGAAGCTCTATCATTTGTATTTAGTAAAAAATCTATTTTTAGTAGCTTGTAGCATTTTTTTTTTTTTGAAATGTTAGTGGAAATGACGTTTTTAAAACGCTAGCTTAAGTTTTTACATTCATTTCTATTTTATTTTTATAATGTTTTTTGAGTTTCCTTTCTACCCCTTTCTGCGTAACACATTTTTTCATCCATTTATAAAGTTTGATTTTTTTTTATTTTACTTTTTTTACATCAGGTTAAAAATTCTTATTTTAAATCTTTTACTAAATAAGTTTTAGATAAATCAGTGAATACATAGCTGAGTAAGAGTTACAATTATTATAGATGGGAGTGTCTGGCTAAAGAATATATTATAACTCCACTCTGAGGAAACCACATAGAAACGCGGTTTCTGAGTCAAAGTCTACGTTCCCTGAACATAAGTTAATTATTGACCTTTCAAAAGTGCAAAGTTGTGGTGAATATTTGATATAGGTTGTGGAATCACATCTATTTGCCTTTTTCCTTTTCAACCTTTTAAATATAAAGGGTCAGCCAAAGACCAACGAATATTAATAGTACCTCTGACAATAAATAAAGTTTGTTTATAAAAATATATATGTTAATGACTTATGCATGAAATGACCTTATTTGATACAAGTGTTTAAGACTTTTGAGTGATGTTAATTATCTTTTCCTCTTCCATGCCATGTAACATAAAGAAATTTAAATATTATTATAAATAATATTTTTAGCAGACATGCAATCCAAGAGTATCAATTACTGCGTCTTCACTACGTTTTCCGTCAAATATATGTAATTTTATTCTAACTTTGACACAAATAACAATTATATAACAATTTTAAAATTTCCAATTTAAATAAATGAATATGATATAATTAAACAATAAAATTTTTTATAAAGTAATAAATTTTTCTATAAAAATTATAATTTGAAAAAATAATTTTATGTTGATTTAAATAAATTATTTATTATTTTTTTAATTCTTAAAATAAAACTTATAATTCCAACTATTGATTACCAAATAATTACTCAAGTGCTCGTATAAATTTATTAAACTATAATTTTCAAAGTTTAAATAGTTCGGAAAAATAGCTAGTTATGTTTCAAATTCTATAAGGTTAAATTTCTAAATGAAGATACTATTGAAACCAAAGTATGAACAAACATGAATTCAATTTTAATTCTAACTTAGAGTAAACAAAATCCTAATAAAATTTTAAAGTGAAACACCAAAAGAAATTCCGAAAAATTAAATTATACATAATCTGAATAAATGGAAAACTTATTGCAAATTAAGTTGATGAATGAAGATATAATCATAGACATCTTATTTGTCATTCTAACTGGGCTTTGTAATATTCTAAAAAATAACTATAGAAAAAATCAATATAGAATTTAACTTTAGATATAAATAAGATAACACCTAAATATATATATTTTATAAAACTTTAAATGAATAAAAAAATCAGTTATTCCATTTTTATTTTTATAGCAACCACAAGCTCTTTCTTTTTAAGAAAGTATACATTTTCATTCTTTATGAAAACTACTATCTCTCTAAAATCCTCTCTTTTAAAAGTTTTATGTCTTCTTTCTAGATCTTTTATTTCATCTGTTATGACATTTACAATCAGATGTCTGTTATCTGACTCATGGTGGTAATCAGTAAGACTATTCAATCAAAATCTTAGGCTGAGTTGTCCGTGATTTTAGATTTTTAGAGCTCTTTATGAATTAAGATAAGGGAAACTAATTGTATATTTTTTATGTTACCTTGAAATAGAAATTTATCTAAAATGATGATATTTGGTAAGAGAAACTAATATGAATGTTTTTAATAGATATTGTAGTTATTTGTTTTATTAAGTATGAGTTCGATGAATTTGAATTAAATTATATTT
>Ga0209489_110564_pt1 | contig 10272 bp, 9 predicted proteins | sample SiratrowhiteBW_FD_187527 | JGI IMG/M metagenome (GOLD analysis project Ga0209489, IMG submission 187527) | Root nodule microbial communities of legume samples collected from California, USA - Siratro white BW (SPAdes) (version 2) | ecosystem: Host-associated > Plants > Roots > Nodule | place: USA...
GTATAGCAACTGATCTTAATGCTAATTAAATTATTTTAATAACTAGACATAGAAGTTAGAAAATTTAGTTTATGAAATTCAATGCTAGAGAAATCAGGTTGAAAAGGCTTTTATTTGCGCAGATTGATAATTGAAAAAGACAATATTGAATTCAGTTAAGAGTATATGATAATGGAGAATATTATTATTCAATCCCAAGGTTGTTATTATTATTGATTTTTCCTCTTTATTACTAATTGCGTTTCAAGTTACTTTTTATATTCAGTTACCACAACAAATCATTGTTGTTAAATCTTTGTTCATAATACAATTGATATTGAGTCAATCTACAATTTCCGTTCCTTGAGGATACGATACTCTCTTACTCATTATATTACTTGTGGACCCAGTATACTTGCTGGAAAAATCTTTAACAAGTTTTTGGCACCGTTGCAGGGGAATGGTGAAGAATTGGAAATTGAATTTTGTATCAATTGCATTGTGAATTACTGATTTTTCTTATGATCGTAATCTCTTGTTAGACAGCAGTTGATGCGTTTGAGAAATCAAAGGAAAGAAGAACAGTTGTTATTTGATCCAGATATCAATAAGACGTTGAGACAGCTGATGCAAAGAAGAAAGCGTGAGCAGAAAAGTCAGTCAAGGGACAAAACTAGTGGTGAAATCATGGCAGAAGGGGCCAATGGTTATGTTGATCCAGCTGATCCACCACCAAGAAGAGTGTTGGGTGACTATGCTTTGCAGCAAGGGCCTAGACATTTTTCCAGTATAGCTGTTCCTAACACAGCTAGAGTGATTGAAATAAAGCCAGCACACCTGATGCTGGTTAGTGCTAATCAATTCACTGGAATGGAGCATGAGGATCCATATACTCATTTGTCAACATTCTACGAATTGACAGCCACCATGGGATTTGAAGATCAGGATAAGGATGCTGCTTATATGAGGTTGTTTCCTTTCTCACTAACTGGAAAGGCGAAAGAGTGGCTGAAATTACATCCAAATCAGAGCCTGACGCGCTGGAGTGATGTGGAGGAAAAGTTTTTACAGAGAGTTTTCCCTCCATCCCGTTTCATAAAGGCTAGATCAGAAATCTCAAATTTTAGACAAGGATCAAATGAGGCTTTGTGTGCAGCATGGGAGAGATTCAAGGCGTTGCTTAGAAGGTGTCCAAATCACGGCTTCGAAGACATTGCACAGTTGAACATTTCCATAATGGATTGAGGCCGGATACCAAAATGATTCTTGATGCAGTAGCAGGAGGAACTATGATGGCAGTTGATGTGGAACATGCTACACGAATTATTGATGCTTTAGCCTCAACTGATTATCAAGCACAGTATGATAGACAAAGTGTGTAGAAGAAAAGAGTTTTTGAGTTGAATAGCACTGATGCAATTCTAGCACAGAACAAAATCATAACACAGCAGATGGAAGCTTTGACTCAGCAAATGGCAAAACTGCCACAGCAGTTACAGGCACAACAGTTGCAGGCAGTTCAAGCCTCACAGGCTGTTAATTACCAAGCTCCAATATTAAGGTGTGATTTTTGTGGAGGAAACCATGTAAATGGGAATTGTTCACAGCAGACTGTAGTTGGAACAACAACTAAGAAAGTGCAGTACATGGGGAATTCTGGCAGGCAGAATGGTCAACAGGGTAATTTTCCAAACAATGCCTCTCAAGGATGGAGAAATCCACCAAATCAGCCATGGGGATGGAAGCAAGACACAGGAAATTCTGGTAGGCAGCCAATGTATCAGCAGCAGCAACCTACATTGTATGAGCGAACTAGCAAGCTAGAAGAAACTTTGGAGAAGTTTGTGCAAACTTTGACAAATCAGAAAAATCAGGAGGCATCTTTGAGGAATTTGGAGACGCAGGTAGGACAATTGGCTAAGCAGCTAGCAGAGCAGCAATGTGGACAGTTTTCCACCAACACTCAACCCAATCCAAAGGAGCAGTGCAAGGCTATCATCATTCGCTGTGGAAAGCAGGTTGGTTCTGACATAAGTAAAGAGACTGAACAATCAGCAGTCAGGAATGGTGAAGACAGAGTAGAGGAGGAGAGTCAACCAGAGTTGGCTACAGAGAAAGAGAGTGCAGAGATCAGAACACAGGACGAGAAAACATTTAATAGAAGCCAGGATTGGACGAAGGTCCAAGAGGGTGTACCCTTAAAACATGTACCGTATCCACATGCACCTTCCAGATGAGAAGTTGAGCGCCAATTTATCAGATTCACTGAAATTTTGAAAAATCTGCAGATTAACATACCTTTCACAGAGACAATGTAGCAGATGCCTGCATATGAACGTTTCTTGAAGGAATTGTTAACTAAGAAGAGAAAATTCCCAGAGGAAGGAAGAGTGGAATTAGAGGCAGGGTGTAGTGCAATCATTCAAAAGGCAATTCCACAAAAATCTTGTGATCCTGGGAGCTTTACATTACCAATCACTGTAGGTAATCTATATGTGGGGAAGGTACTGTTGGATTTAAGTGCAAGCATTAATTTGATTCCTTTGTCCATGTTGAAAAGAATAGGAGAGGTAGAGGTCAGGCCTACACGTATGACGTTGCAATTGGCAGATAGATCTATCAAACAACCATATGGAATTGTTGAGGATCTATTGGTTAAGGTGGATAAATTCCTTTTTCCTGTAGACTTTGTTGTTATGGATATTGAGGAGGATATGGATGTTCCCTTGATTTTGGGGAGACCCTTCATGAAAATAGCAAAAGTAATCATAGATGTGGACAAAGGGAAGTTGAAGATATGTGTTGCTGATGAGGAAGTAAGCTTCAATGTGTTTGAGGCTATGAAACATCCTAATGATAAAAAGGATTGTTTCAGGCTGGATGTGTTGGATGAAGAATACAGGCGAGTGCAAAAAGGTTTAGGCAATTCAGACACACTGCTGCAAGTTATCACCAAACCTGTAGAAGAGTTAGTTGAATTGGGAGATACAGAGGCTTTGGCCTTAGCTACTGATTTAGACCGAGCTGAGGAATTTTTGCAGAAGACAAGAACCAGAGAGAGACTGGTAACTGGTAATTCTGTTACAGAGGAGACACCAGAATTAAAGGTGTTACCATCACACCTTAAATATAGTTTCCTTGGTGGAGATTTGAAGAAACCAGTAATCTTAAGCAGTTTGTTAACTGCTGAAGAAGAGGGAAGACTGATGAAGGTGCTGAAACTCAATCAAGGAGTTATTGGATGGCAATTATCATATCTGAAGGGAATCAATCTAGCATACTATATGCATTGAATTCATATGGAGGCAAATTTTAAACCTATTGCACAACCTCAGAGGAGGTTGAATCCAGGAATGAAAGAAGTAGTGAAGAAGGAGGTGCAGAAGTTGTTGGAAGCTGGGATGATTTATCCTATTTCAGACAGTGCTTGGGTGAGTCCAGTGCAGATGGTTCCCAAGAAAAGTGGTGTGACTGTCATTCATAATGAGAAGAATGAATTAATTCCTACTAGAACAGTCACGGGTTGGAGGATGTGCATTGATTATAGGAAGCTGAATCAAGCAACCAGGAAGGATCATTTTCCTCTCCCTTTCATGGATCAGATGCTGGAAAGGTTGGCAGGGAAAACTTATTATTGTTTTCTGGATGGCTATTCATGTTATAATAAGATCACAGTAGATCCACAAGACCAAGAGAAGACAACTTTTACATGTCCTTTTGGTATTTTCGCCTACCGAAAGATGTCATTTGGATTATGTAATGCACCAGCTACTTTCCAAAGGTGTATGTTGGCCATTTTTGCAGATTTGATAGAGAATTGTATAGAAGTTTTTATGGATGACTTTTCAGCTTTTGGATCTTCAATCAATGCATGTTTGGAGAATCTAAATTTGGTGTTGCGAAGGTGCGTGAAAACCAATCTGGTGCTGAATTGGGAGAAATGTCATTTTATGGTCACAAAAGGTATTGTGTTAGGCCACAAAATTTCTGAACGTGGGATAGAGGTGGACAAAGCAAAGGTTGAGATCATTGAGAAGCTGCCTCCACCTACCAATGTTAAAGGAGTCAGAAGTTTTCTTGGTCATGCAGGGTTTTATAGGCGATTCATAAAGGATTTTTCAAAGATTGCGAAGCCCTTGTGTAATTTGCTAAATAAAGAAACAACCTTCAATTTTGATCAAGAGTGTGAGAAGGCATTTGAATGTTTAAAGGGAAATTTAACTACTGCACCAGTGATAACTGCACTTGATTGGAGCATAGGTTTTGAGATGATGTGTGATGCTAGTGATTATGCAGTAGGAGCTGTTCTAGGGCAGAGGAAAGAAAAATTATTCTATGTTATCCACTATGCAAGCAAGGTTCTCAATGATACTCAGATTAATTACACTACAACTGAGAAGGAGTTGTTAGCAATTGTTTATGCTTTGGAGAAGTTTAGATCTTATCTTATAGGCTCTAAAGTGATAATTTATACTGATCATGCTGCTATCAGGTACTTGTTGACCAAGCCAGATTCTAAGCACGGGCTAATTCGCTGGATGTTGCTACTCCAGGAATTTGATCTGGAAATTAAAGATAAAAAAGGAAGCGAGAATCATGTAGCTGATCATCTATCCAGATTGGCCAATGAAGAGGTTACTGCTAGGGAATCTGAAGTTTTGGATGAATTCCCTGATGAGAAATTACTAGTAGTGCAAGAAAGGCCATGGTTTGCTGATATGGCCAATTTTAAAGCTGCTGGAATCATACCTGAGACCATGGATTGACAGCAGAGGCGAAAGTTGTTAAAGGATTCAAACCAGTACATCTGATCCTTGTCTGTTCAAGATAGGTGCTGACAATTTGATGAGAAGATGTGTGACTAGTAGGGAAGCTCAGAATATACTGTAGCACTGTCATAATTCTCCTTATAGGGGACACTTCAATGGAGAGCGAACTGCTGCGAAGGTGTTACAGTCAGGATTTTTCTGGCCAACATTATTCAAAGATGCTCACATGCATGTGCAGCATTGTGATAATTGCCAAAGAACAGGAACTATCTCAAAGAGACACGAGATGCCCCTAAGGAATATTCAGGAAATTGAAATATTTGATTGTTGGGGGATTGATTTCATAGGCCCCCTACCTAGTTCATTCTCAAATGAATATATTTTGTTGGCTGTGGAGTATGTTTCACGTTGGGTGGAAGCAATCCCAACCCAAAAAGCAGATGCAAAAACAGTGATCAAATTTTTGAAGAAAAATATTTTTTGCAGGTTTGGTACTCCAAGAGTGGTGATTAGTGATGGAGGATCTCATTTTTGTAATGCAGAATTGAGAAAGGTATTTGCACATTCTAGGGTGAAGCACATGATAGCTACAACCTATCATCCCCGAACTAATGGACAGGCAGAGGTGTCTAATAGAGAAGTAAAGATAATTTTGGAGAAAACAGTGTCAGCATCACGCAGAGACTGGGCTATAAAGTTAGATGAGGCACTATGGGCCTATAGAACAGCCTATAAAACACCTACTGCAATGTCTCCATTTCAGTTAATCTAGGGAAGGCTTGTCATCTTCCTGTGGAAATGGAACATCGAGCTTTCTGGGCATTAAAGTGGTTGAATTTTGATTCAAAGGCTTCTATTGAACAGAGGAAGATACAACTACAGGAATTGGAAGAGATGAGGTTGAATGCATATCAGTCCTCAAGGCTATATAAGGAGAGAGTCAAGGCTTATCATGACAAGAAATTGCTCAAGAGGAACTTTGAACCAGGGGAGCTTGTTCTTTTATTTAATTCCAGATTGAAGTTGTTCCCTGGTAAATTAAAGTCAAGATGGTCAGGCCCTTTTGTGGTCAAGCAGGTTAAGCCTTATGGTGCAATTGAGATTGAGGACGCAAAAACTCAGAAGAGTTGGATGGTTAATGGGCAGAGACTGAAACATTACAAAGGGGGTGAAGTTGAGAAACTCATCTCAGTAATCACATTGGAAGGATGAAATTCAGGCGTCAAGCTATATGACATTAAACGAGCGCTAGCTGGAAGGCAATCCAGAGTTTAATTTAATTCTTAGGATTTAGTTTCATTTTTAAGTAGTTTATTTTGGAAAAAAAATAATAAAAATATAAATATAAATAAATAAATAAATTTTAGATTTTTAGAAAATTTTGAGACTGTGTAATGGGCCTGTAGATTGAGCTAGGCCCAACGCTTGAGCTAGAAATCACTTAGCGCAGACTAGTGCAACATTATGGGATTGTGCCTTGTGAAACAAGGTCACTTCAGTCAGTGACTTTTCAGTTGCACTCTCATTTCTTCTTTCTCATCTTTGCTCTCGACTTTCTCTGCCCTAGAACTCAAACCTTTGGAACTCAGGTAAGATCACTACTCCATTTGCAAAATTTTTTCTCTCTCTCACTACCACTATTGCATTGCAATTGAGAATCTACGTTGGGTTGTAGTTATAGAAGGAGAAGTTAGTGGATTGGAGTCGTTAGGGTTTGCGGTTAGAGTGATTTTAGGGCTTCTGAGGGTTTCAGTTACTGATATGGTTGAGAATAGTGAGTGGCTTTGAGTTTCTTTGTATACTAACCTTGGTTTGCAGGAAGAATGCCACGAGTGAAGCACACTGCTCCCGTCCGATCGAAAAAGAGATGAAGGGCTGACGAACCCTTCTTTGATGATGCTATTCCTTCTCAAACTCCTGAGGAAGACGAACCGATGAACGTCCACAAGCAGAGCACAGCCAGGAAATTTCTGAATGAAAACAAGTTCCGAAGATATGAGAAACTTACTCAGTGGCGATTCCTGCCTGAGAGAAGGGTGGACTTAAAACCTAGAGATTGTGATGCGTTTCTAATGGGGTGTTGAGGCGAAACTAGAAGAAGCTAGCAGAGCCGATGTGGAAGTTTGACGAAGAAGTTGTCAGGGAGTTTTATGCGAATGCCTGGGCTGAAGGATAGAAGCCACAGGAAAACAATGGTGAGGGGAAGGTGGATTTCTTACAGTCCACAAGCTATTGATGATTTTTGGGGAAACCCTTTTCCCAGACAAGAAGAAAAATGCCACTATCAGCTTTTGTGTAGCCGAAAGAAAGGGTTCAGTAATCGAAAAGTGGCTACGGCATTGTGCATGCCTGGCAAAGGCTATCAGATTGCGGCATCTGGAAAGGAAACACGCATCAGGAGGGGAGATATACGGACGCTATCGCAAGTATGGCTAACATTCATGTTAGCCAATGTTGTTCCAATAGGTCATGTGTCTGACATCAATGTTGCTAGGAGCAACTTATTGTTTTCAATGATTCAGGATGACTATACCATCAACGTAGCTCGAATAATTTCAGATGAGATCCAGAGAACAGTGGACTGGAGCGTGTTAGAGGGGCAGAAAGACTAAGAACATTGGGATTCCCTGCATTGATTACTGGATTATGTGTTGAAAATGTGATCATTGTTGAACCAAGGGCAAAAATAAGAACTCCAATTGACAAAAAGTTCATTGATCACCATTGCACCAATCCAGAAGAGCGTCCAGAGCAGAGAAATCAAGTTCCCAGCCCACCAGCTTCAATGTCTGAACCTACCTTGGAAGCTGTTGAAAAAAAAATTGATGTGACATATTTTGCACTTGGAAAAGCAACAGAGTACTCTATGCAGATTTATGCTACAAATGTATCATGTAATGAGGGATAATGCTTATATGGATGATGAAGAATTGTCCTCTTATCTGAATTGGCCAGGGGACCGACCAAGTTCAGTGGGAGGGGAGGAGGATTGTCATGAGGCGCATAGCACTGTGGGAGTAGAGAAAAATGAGGAAGTTGAGAAGAATGAGGAAGCTGAGAAAAAAACGGAGGCAACTGCTGAGGTTGCAGAAGAAGCTGAAGCAACTGCTGAGGTTGTGAAGGACAAGACTAAAAATTTTGCTGCGAATGTTGAAGAAACCATAGCTAAAATGGTGGTTGAGGGAGTTGCTGAGGAAGTTGCTGAAACTGCTGAAGAGAATGCTAATGTTAATACTGAGGAAAGTGGTGAAAATGTTGCTGCTGAAGTTCCTGCTAAAAAGAAATATCATCCAGGCCCTCTTAGAAGATCTTTTCGAATTAAAACAGCAGTAATAAAAAAGGAGCTAAGCACAAAGGTCCAGCAGTACCTTGTGTGATATCATCTGATGGGAGCTCGAGCTCAGAAAAAACTGAAGAAGAAGATGATGAAGGAAATGCAGAACAAGGAAGGAATAGGAGTGACACAGAGGAAGAAACTCAAAGTGAAGAGTCCTGAAAATTGTTGGTTGAAGATGTTGTGCTGTTTTAATGTCATTTTGTTGGTATTGATCAGAGACATATGTGGTAGTGTAGTTCTTTCATTTTGGATGACTGTATATATCTTGCTCTGATACAATTTAATTATGGATGACTGTAAAAGATATTGGCACAGGGTGAATTGATTGGTAAGACATGTTATTTTCTGTGTTAAATGTGTTTGTTATGCTGGGATTGAGTAAAAAGGATTGGGTCTGTTAACTGAAAATTTTGCATGCATATAAGTAGAGTAGTCTTCTTTTTGAGCTTGAGCTAGCAGTTATAGTATATCAGGAAGACAATAGGACATTGGGAGGATTAACAGTAACATTGATTGACAGGATATGAGGAAATGATGCTAAGAGAGGAGTGATACACTGAGAGTATATTGTGAGTGCATACTTTCTTGACATTGATTGTTGCTTGATTTTGTTAGAATAAGATTGACTCTGTGTTGATAAGAATGAAGAAGGCAAGTTGTTGAATGAGAGCAAAATATTAACTAGAGCCAAAAAGCTACCTGGTGAGATGAGAGGAATTCAACTGCAAACCCATTTGTGCCTATCATATTATTAAAATCTTGAGCCATATGTTTATGAAAACCACCTTGGGTATGAATAGTTAGGAAATTGTGATACAACTTGGAGGAAAGAGGATTTTTGGACTTAAAAGATTGTGGCTGTTCTGAGGAGGCTAAGATAGATTTTCTTACTGATGTACCTACTGAAAAAAAAATGAAAGTCTCAGTGAATTCTAGATTTTATATTTAATCTCTGAGAGAAAAAAAAAGAAAAAAAAAGAAAAAGAAAAAAAGGGGTACACAGGAAAAGTCGCCAAGTTGTAAGCTACAGTTATAGCCTAAGCAAAAGAAGAAGTATAAAGATACAATAGCCACAGATTGTTTCAAAGGAGAAGATAGTTTAGGAATTACTGGTAGATCCTCACATCATTATTTAAGTTGTATCTATAATTTTTAAAGCTATTCGTGCATTTTGTGTTTCAAGAAAAATCAAAAGTTTTCTTTTTTTTTTTTTAGCTTGGCCACGTTATATCTTTTAGAAAGACCTTCTGACTTATTCAATACAGGGTTGATTGGTTTTGATAAATGATTAGCAACTTTTGATAGAGAGAAGTATGTGACTTGAGAGTGAAACAATGGTGAGAAGTGTGTTAAGTGAGAATATCCTATCAAGATTTGTATTCTGTTATCTAAGCATTGGATTGTTGAAATTCTGATATATGGAACTGCAAGTGATAGTTTGGGAAGTGAGAATTGCTTGAAAATTGCATGTAAGTTTTAAAAATCTGGAGGAATTGGTTTTGAATGACTTGCTTGAGGACAAGCAAGGAACTAGGAAGGGAGAATTTTGATAGCTGTTAATTATAGGTTAGATTTAGGAAGATTTGGTTGATTTTTGTTTTAATTCTGTTTTAGTTTGAGATTTTATTTGACTAGTTTGGTTTTAATTTGAGGTTTGTTAGATATTTCGTTTTTTAATTAGTTTTATGTTGCAAAGAGTGGATTTTGTGGAAAATTAGTTCAAACTAAAAGAAGAAAGAGAATGGGTGCAGAATTAAAGAAAAAGGAGCGTAAGTGACTTTTCGCTGAAGCGAGGGAGATAGCCTGGGCTAAAATCCACTTAAAGTTGTTACTATTTTCAAGGGCAGCAGTTAGAGCGCAAATCATGAGATAACGGCTCAAAGTAACCAACTCAAATGACAAACATTATAAAAGGAGGGATAGGGTAACGAAAAGGATCATCCATCACTACCATCTCTCATTTGTGGGAACGCTCTCCTAGCCGTTGTTAGCAAGATCTTTCTTTTCCTCTTCTCTTGTATTTTCATAGCTACCATGAGTAGCTAATTTTCTTCTTCTTAGGGTTGAATGTAATTTCTCCACTTCAAATGTACTCTTGATATTTATTTGATATTGTTTTATTCAATTTATCTTTGTTTAACGTTTTATATTAAATTGTCATACTTTAAATTTCTCTTTGTGACTGAA
>Ga0209489_110565_pt1 | contig 10271 bp, 3 predicted proteins | sample SiratrowhiteBW_FD_187527 | JGI IMG/M metagenome (GOLD analysis project Ga0209489, IMG submission 187527) | Root nodule microbial communities of legume samples collected from California, USA - Siratro white BW (SPAdes) (version 2) | ecosystem: Host-associated > Plants > Roots > Nodule | place: USA...
TAGTAATTTCTCTAGATTAACTTATTTGCCAAAATATTATGTAGCCATTATTATTATTATTTATTTGATTGTTATTATTTATTTGGTTACATAAAATAATATTGTTTATATTATGTGAATATTTATTGGGTCAGCTGATAATAGGTGGGTTGAGCCCATTATTAATTAATAATATATAGAAGAGTTCCTACAACTGTCCAGAGTCAGTCTTTATTCTACTTTATTAAAGAATAAAGAAGACAGTTCTCTGTATAAGCTTCTGACCTTGGAAACAGTTTCTACACACTCTTCTCTCTCTCATTCTTTGTAGAGACCATTAATCACGAAAGGACAAAAACAACAAGATGATGAATCAAAGCTCTTCTTTTATTCCAGGTTCTAATCTTTTTATCTTACATATAATATGATGTACTCATATGCGATAATCAGACTAAATTGAAAACCCTAATTTAATTATTTCTTTCAATTCTCTCTCAAAGCAACAAAATTTAATATGAAGAATTCAATGGTTTAAATAACAAACGATACTTTCATTTCAGAGAGGAGAATTTCTACACTTTCAGTTCGTTCAATCAAAGAAGCTCATAATCGCATAGGTAAAGAAGTTTATATTCGTATAGGCACTTGCTTCTTTTTCTCCGTTGTGCATTTTTCTGATTTTATTCTCTCCGCTATTAGATATTCTTTTAGTTAATACCAGGTACCTTTTTTTTTTTTCGTTTCTTCCAAAAGTAAAGTTTTACAGATATCCAAATTATTTTCCCTTTTGTGATTTTTTCGAACCTGAATTGTCTAAAGTTTTATTTTTCAAATGTTGAATACATTTTGATTTTCAAATTTTATTCTTGGGTTTAAAGATCTCAAAAATGCAAACTTTTCTTGAATTTGAAAGAATTTTGCTAATGTATGGATTGTTTTGTTTGAATTTTCAAAGAATTAATTTCTTTTCATGTTCTTGATTTTATTTTTCAAATAATTTGATATGTTCTTTATATAATTATGATTTGATGTTTTCTTTAAAAGTATGCTTGTCTCTTGTTTTTTCTTGTAATTTTCAGATAAATATCTATATTTATTAATTTATTTTATCGGCTGATCAAAATTATTTTTCTAATTTCTGGTAAAATTATCATCTTAAAGTTTGAACCACGATGCTTCATGAACTATTTTACCTTTTAGTATAAATTGTTAATTTTTTTAATCCAAAAACAAACTTGTTTATAGAATAATCATCTTATTTTATTTTTCTTTTTATTTGATTCTTGTTCTTAATTTTTTTTTCTAATTCTTGTAATTCGTGCCTTTGTTTTTTTTCTTCTTATTTTTTATTTTCTTATTTTCTTATTTTTCTTTTTCTTTTTTTATTCTTCTTCTCACTCTTCTATTTGTTTTTTTTACTTCTTGTTCTTCTTTCTTTTTTTTATTTTTTCATGTTCTTGTATTTTTTTTTCTTCGTGATTTTTTTTCTTACTTATATTTATTTTTGTTTCTTCTTATTTTTTTATTCTTCTTATTATTTTTTCTTTTTCTTATTCTTGATTCTTATTTATTCTTCTTATCTTTTATTCTTTTTATTGTTTCTTCTTATTTATTGTTTATTATTTTACTAAATTAATATAAGACGTCTTTTTTGTTTTTGACTTTTCCTTTTTTATCTTTTATTCTTATTTGATTCTTGTTCTTTTTATTCTAATTATAATTCGTGCAATCTTTTTTCTTTATTTTTATTTTTGTGTTCTTGTTTTTATTTTTTGTTCTTCTTACTTATTGTTTTTTTCTTTTGTTTTTTACTTTTTTGTTCTTGTCTCCTCTTTTTCTTCTTCTTTGTAATTTCTTCTTCGTATTTATTTTATTCTTTTTTTTTATTCTTTCTCTTTATTTTTTCTTATTTTTTTTTGTTCTTGGTTTTTCTTTTCATTCTTTTTCTCTTATTTAGATATATTTCTCAAAAATGACTTATAAAAAAAATATAAAAGAGTAAAATGAATTAAGATTTTTTTTAAGTTAAAACTATCTTATTAACATATTAAAAAAGTTCAATAAGAAAATTTTAAGGTTGATTTTAAATCATGAAAACTTAATCATTATGTTTAGTTTATATTTTCATTTTGTTTAAAATAATTAAAATTTCAAAAAAGAAATAATAAAATTTTAAATTTAATTATTTAATTGATTTTTTTCTAAGTTGTTTTAAAAGAAAAAGCTAACGCATTTGGGCTCCTGTCAAACTATCATATGTATTCATTTTGGACAGGTTGGTAAAAAAACTCACTTTACCATTACTATTTAAAATGAATAACACTATTAAAGACTACATTTTTATTAATAAATTAAAATTTTATGTGATTAATTATTTTTTAAATATTTATTGTGAAATTAAATAAATTATCTTCTTTGAAAATACTATATTTTAATTTTACAAAATAATAAAAAATCAATTAATAATTAATATCATGTATGTATAATCTTCTGTTTCTTATTCCAATTGGATAAAAAACAAATAAAATATAGTTCACTTTTATATAAATGCTTTAAAAGCATACATACTCATTTGTTTGTTGTCTAGAAACCATCATTTATTTTCTCTTCATACACTTTCACTTAATATTAGGAATGTAGGGAAACTTGTATGTGCAACATTTATGAAGTGGAAAGGTTCATTGCTTCTATTGCCATCACCTCTCTTATTCTGATATTCAGGGTCATCTTCTCTATTAAAGTTAGGACACTCAATCAACTGTCAAAAGGCATTGTTCAACAAGATTCTGGATGTTCCACTGACTAAAATGTGTTGTAATTTTATGACTGACATGTATTTCACCATTGGCTCGAAGCATGCGACTTGCAGTGTTGAAGAATCCAAGCACAGGGATTTTATGCATCCTTTGTCTTCATGAATTTACAGGATATGTACCTTCACCCTTGTTCCAAATGCTGGAGACCGAAGACCAACAAGTAACAGCCGGAGTTGACACCTAGAAGAATTGTCATGCATAATTCTTTGTCGCATGCATAAGAACCGTAACACCTGGAAGGAGCTTGACAACGTGATTACATGCATAAGAACCCTAATGTCACATTCTTTGTCTTCATCAATTTACAGGATGCATAAAACCCTTGTGTTTGGATTCTTCAACATTGCAAGTCATATGCTTCAAGCCAATGGTGAAATACATGTCAGTCATAAAACTACAACACTTTTTAGCCAATGGAACATCCAGAATCTTGTTGAACAATGTCTTTTGACAATTGATTAAGTGTGTTGACTTCAATAGAGAAGATTATCCTGATTACCATAATAAAATAGGTGATAACACTAGATGCGATGAACCCTTTCCACTTCATAAATGTTGCACATACAAGTTTCCCCTCATTCCTATTACTAAGCGGAAGGAAGCGTATCAAGAGTAAACAAATGGTGATTTCTAAACAACAAACCATAGATTTTTAAATTTATTTTTTTAATCTTTTCATTACATATATAACAGAATTATTATTACACTTTCGCTTTAACTGCTATCATAAAAAGTCCTTTTTCTACTAAGCTAATATGTTTCACACACTCTTGTATTAATTAACACAAAGAAGTTTCAGGTCTAGCAAAAAAATAAAAAAAAGAAAAAAAACATTTCAAATAGTTAAACCAATTCATTAGAATCAAACAATTAGTTTATTTGAGTGTCACGTGAAGATAAATTATTAACAAGATACTGTACCGGTAAACTCACATTCCAAAAAAGTCCCGCAAAATTTCTTATACATACACTCAATAAAATCCATACATCACCCAATAAAATACATAAAGTTAATGAGCAGGTCATTTTCAAGTCAACATTCAATTACTGTTCAAGAATTGAAGGGACAACCAAATTTCTTCTTGTGGAACTGGAGTCGAATTCCTTTAAAAAAATCAGTCATCACTTCCAACAACCTTTTTAAGCAACGTAAGCAAACGAACCAATATTATCACACCAATGCACTAACTATAACCAGCCACGTAACTCTTATTATCGACTTTTTTTTAATTAGCATTTTTTTATTTCTTATTTTTCTTAATAACATTCTTTATTTTTTAATTTTTTAAATTATGCTTTTTATTTTTTTATTCTTCAAATAACAATTTTTTATTTTTCTTTTATTTGTTTTTTTTTTATTTTTTGTACGATTATATCAACGGTATTATTTTTATTTATTTTATATTTTTTACTGTTACTATTGTATTAAAAAATAATATAATAATAATTAAATTAATATTTTTTAAAAAACTTAATATAAAGAGAACATATCCCACCATTATTATTAAAGGGTTCACTTCTCGTCACTAAATTACACAAATTTTATTTTATTTTTCTATTAATTATTAAGATCTTTTATTTATCAAAATAAAAATGTAACTTTTAATTCAAAAAACAGTTTTAGAATTTATTATAAATCTTTCTTTCGATTTCAATTTTAATACAAAATACAATTATAAAATTTTATCTTTATAAAAAATTAAATTATATCTTTATAAAATATCAAATGATATCTTTATAAAAAATACATGATATCTTTATTAAATATCTTTAATATAATTTATTATGCCAAATTTAAATTTATTATAAAATATATAATAAAATTTTATTTATTTATTTTCTATTATGATTAATTAGTTAAAATAATCTATAAAATATTTTATTTTATTCTCTTTGTGCTAATTTTCTAAAGAAAATTTAATTCAATTATTTTTTATTTAATTTTAATCAACTAATAATTAAAAGTTTTATATTTAATTTAATTTTTATTTTTATATTAAATATTATTTTCATTCTTTTATTTTTCTTGTTTCTAATTATTTGTAGACATTCTATGCGCTTCAAATATAATAAAATCTTTTGCAAAGACATTGTTTAGATTTTCTATAAAGATGATCCTTTGTAATTTTTAGTTGATTTAGAGAAAATTTTCTTCAAATATTTTGCAATATTTTCTACAACAGATTCAATTATTATGAGCTGGTATTGGTATCTAGAAAGAAATTGGGAGAATGAAAATCTACAACTTTATTGGAAAGAAAGTATTTACAAAATAAATGTTTGGCACATAAGGAAACATCTGATAATTGCAATGATAATATTTGAGAATTAAATCTGAGTTAATGTCTTGAAGAAAATGAGATTATAAATAAAGGTTGGAGAAGGCGTGGAGGGAAGACACCACTGCTTAACATAAACTCTAGTTTTATTTTTTTTATAATTCTTGTGTTTTAGTCATCCTCATGGAAGGATAAGCTCATTTGGGTTGATTCTCTTATGATTTCACAATGAATTATGGGGTTTTTGTTTAATAAAATTTTGTTCTTTACATTATTTGTAATAATTGTCCTATATTGTTAGTCTTTTCAAAATATGTTTTTTGAAAAGTACTTGTTTTTTAACACTTGTTGAGAATTCAATTGTTTTTCCTTAATTAGAGTTCTTGGTTAATTCTCTTAGTCTTAATCAATTTTCTTGTACACTTAGTCAAGAGATAAAAAATATATATCTGATTGAGTATATGCTTGGAGACGAGGTGATATATTGAATATATCAATAGACACTTGTTTTACTGATAAGATTTTGCTGAATTTGATCGACGCTTGTTTGATTGAGTTCCACTCTGTGAAGAGGATTGGAGGATAATAATCTTAAGAAAACCAAAAGGAAGTAAATCACGATGTTATAGCGATCCGAAAAAAGAAATAAAAAACTAATGAAAAGAAAGAGATGGAGTCGCCACCATAGTTCATTATGGAAAACTATGGAAAACCAAGAAAAGAATAAGGAAAAGTCTGCAAACTAGAGATGAGCTCGTGAGTCGGTTACGCATGGGGAAGGTATTAGCACCCCACAACGCCTGTCCTAAGATAATACCTTTAATCAAATGAGAAAAATCAAATGTGGTTTATAAAATGTTTATTTTTCCCAAAAATATAATTAAAATGCAATTAAAAACAAAATAATAATTTTTTAAATTAAAGGATCCGACAAAGATTGACCTTGCTCCTACGTATCAACATCCTTAATGGGTGAAGAATAAAAGAATACGTAGTTCTAAATGATAGATGAGTTGCTTTGAGAAACCTGATATTTTTTATTTTTGAATTTTTATATTTTTATTATTATTTTCTTTTAAAAATTAAACTTTATTTTGGATATCGTTAGACGCGTACAGCCCTTTTGATATTCCAAACGAAATTAACTTTTCGAATTAAACTCTGTTTGACGCGTGTGGCCATTTAGAAATTTAATCAAAAATTTATTTTTTTAAAATAAATCCCGCATGGCGCATACAGCCATTTGGGAATTTAATTAAATTTTATTATTATATTTTTTTTTTATGAAACGCTAACGAGAAAAAAATATTTAACTTTAACATATTTTAATAAAATATAAAGTTTACTAGAAAAAGTAAAAACTAAAAAGAAATAAAAAAACTACAACGCTGCACCTATTTAAAAATAAACCAAACTCATTTAATTATTTTTTTTAAAACATTTAAAATAAAGTTAATTGGGCTTTCTTTTTTTTCATGTACATTATTCAAAAATTTCTTTTAAAGGCAATTAAATGCCAAAGTGATTAAATGATAAAACAATGCTGCACTCATTTTTTTACTTCTTCACTTTTTCCTTACGTTGACTTTCTTATTTATTTGTGTATATATATATTTTAGCACACCAAAATTGGAACTACACCAAACCCAACTTCCTGCACCGTGGCTTACCCTGTTTCAATTCATCTTTTTTTTCCTATGCCTAATTCTTTATTTTCTTTTTATTCTATACATTACTACTCAAGAAACACAATGGGCCCAAGCCCATATTTCTCCACATCAAACTTATCCACGCTACTTTAAAAAGAAAAGCTTAACCCTAAAAAATAAATAGATTAAGGTATGGCGGCTGCAACACCAGTTCAGAGAGATAAAGGCAAGCATGGTTTTCAGTGATGGAGCAAGGTTCATTGTGAGGTGGTGTTGCGAACTCGTCCGAGGTGTTGGAGGCACGGTTGCAAGTGTCACTGTCGCGGTGGTTAATGGAAGTGAAGCAGTGAAGGTGGTGCTCGATTGTTTGGTGGTTTGGAAGAAGATCAATGGTGCTTCCACAATGTTCTTGGCTTCCAATCCGACGGTGATAACAATGGTGATAAAGGGAACAGTGGTGCAAAAAGGATGGCAACAGATTTGAATATTTTTCGAAGCAAAATTGATTCCTATAGGTTTTAAGGATTTTGATTTTTTGAAATTAGGTTTCTACGTGGAAGATAGGTTTCTAATTTTTTGAATGGCTTTGGTTCTAATTCATGGCAAAGAAATGGCAGCGAACGTGCTTTCTTCTTTTTTCCATTTCTGTTCAATACCTTATGTGATTTGGAGTTTTCAAAGTTGAATTGGTTTGAATTTTGAACACATTCTGATTTTATGTTTCTGGATTAAATTGATACGGTTCTAATTCTAATTCTCTTTCAATTTACAAGAAGGAAGTATTTCAACATACATATCATTAAAGGCAGAACGTTGGAATCAATTGGAATTAATTGAAATCATACACTAGCAGCAGAGATGTGTTCCAACTCATACCTCTTGAAGCCTGGGACAATTCTTATCTGATTTTATCTGATTTCCAACTTTTCAGCAGGTTTATGGCTCTTGAATTTAAAAAAAAACACGAGTTAATTCCAAAGACTCCTATTTCTTGCTTCTCTTCCAATTTCAAGAAGTTTTTTTTGATTTTTCTCTCAACTTCTCCTCCTCAATCTTTGGTGTTAGATGGTCTAATACTGTGTTAGGCGGTCAATATTGAAAATTTTTTATGTTACTCATAAAACGACTACGATCAACCTTAGGTTCAAGGTTCCAAGGAAAGATAAGATGAAGATAGGCCAAGCTTCTAAGAAAAAAGGTTCTTGGATGATTTCTAGGTTTCCTTGGAATTGGTTAGGTCTTGGATAACACAAGATGGAGAGGAGAAGAGCCTAGGTTGACTTCAAAAGAATCTTAGAAGGAATTTGAGAGTTTTGAGGTAAATCATGGAGAGATTCTTGGAGAGGTCAATGGTGTTTTAAGGAAGCTAAAAATTGGGTAGGTGATGGTTCTTAGTTATCTTTCGGGATCTTTTTGGATATCTCTTTGTGATATTTTGTTGTAGATACCTAGGGAGATATATTGACATAGGTTAGGTGAATTAGGGATGCTATTTGGGTTGCCTAAGGTGATTTGATCGAATGTTATTGATAAATACCAATTTTGAGTATTTTTATATATGAGAAATATTGAGTACTTGTTTAAAATAGTAATTACTCCCAATTTTAGAGTTTTTGGATTTAAATGTCAGGTATAAGAGAATGAAGAATATGATAGATTGGAAGATTCATGAAGAAAAGAAATAAAAAGTTTAAAATAGAAAAAAGCCCAAAAGAAAAGTCACTTAACCTAGGCCCAAAACGAAGTTTAAAAGGAGATTTTTAGAATTTTGGGAGGAGGCAAGACCTAGAGGACGGAGACAGACGACTAGAATCAAGATTTTCTTCTTCTCTTGCAATCTTCCTTTCATTGGTTTTTAATGGCTACCATGGGTAGCTAAATCTTCATATCTTGGGATTGAATGTAATCTTTTTGAAACTCATTTGTAATTGAGATTGTGATTTATAATATTCAGTTTCTATTCAGATTCGGGGTTTTCCTCTCATTCTTCATGCTTGATTTTATATTATCTATAGGATCTTGTTTTTAATTCTTGAAAGCTACTGGAAAGTGATTTTGAGTTTATAACCTAGAAGAAAATACGCAATAATTTGGGATTTTAGGAATAGGGTTCCGACATATTGTATGCAAAACATCTTCTTTTAATGCTGGATAACTGATTAGATAGTCGAGGAATCTGCATCTAGGAAGTTTTCTTATGAATCTCAGATTTGAGGAATCAATCTGGGTGATTTTTGTATGTGCATCGAAACTGAATAGTTACCGTTGTTATATTTCACGATTTGTTTAAGTTACGAATGAGTAAGATTAGATTAGTTCAATCCCAGGGTGTTTCTCTAATCGTTTCAGAATATTTTTACTGCTTATTAACTTTATTTTTAATTTGCTTATTGAGTAGTGACGCTGAAATTCTAAAACAGAACTGTTCCCTGAGGAATCGACATCTTTACTTAATTCACTATATTACTTGTGACTCGGTGCACTTGCCAAATAAAGTCTTAACAAGTTTTTGGCGCCGTTATCGGGGAACGGCTATTGTTTTTGAAATTGAGAACATAACTCATTAAGTACTGTGAATATCTTTTATTTTTATTTTTGTCTTTTGTTTTAGTTAATTATTAATCCTCTTATGCTAATTCTTGCTTAAATTGTTCGTGATTTATGTTATTTAGAGTACAGGTTTCTAGAGATCAACTATAATTTGATTCAGAAATAGAAAAGACAACTCGGAACAACAGTAGAAGCAAAAAAAAAAATGAGAAATAGGCACTTGCTTCTTTTCTCCGTTATGCATTTTTCTGATTTTCTCTTCCAAGGTTAGTCTAACTGCCTGCTGTTATTGGATATTCTTTTAGTTAATACCTGTTCCTGTTCTTTTTTATTTGTTTTTCTTTTTTCATTTTTTCCAACAGGGAAGTTTTATAGATACCCAAATTATTTTTCCTTCTGTGATTTTTCAGAACCCGAATTGTCTAGAGTTTCATTTTTCAAATGTTGAATATATTTCGATTTTCGAATTTTATTCTTGGGTTTAGATATCAGAAATAGAAACTTTTATTGAACTTAAAAGAATTTTGCCAAACGTATGTACTATTTTGTTTGAATATTTAAAGAAATAATTTCTTTTCATGTTCTTGATTTTATTTTTCAAATAATTTGATATGTTTTTTTTATATAATTCTGATATGATTTTTCTTTAAAATATGCTTGTTCCTAGTTTGTTTTTGTAGTTTTTAGGATAAGTATCCATATTTGTTAATATTTTTAATCAAAATCAGTTTTTAAGTTTATGATAAAATAATCTTGACTTTTTTTTATTTTTTATTCTTATTTAATTATTGTTCTTACTTTTTTTTTCTAATTCTTGTAATTCGTGCTTTGTTTTTTATTTTGCTTCTCATTTTTTTTATTATTGTTTTTTTTTCTTCTTTTTTTATTCTTTTTTTTGTTTCTTCTTTTTTTGTTTTTTTGTTTTTATTTCTTGAGGTTCTTATTTCTTCTTTTTTTTCTTTTTTTTTCATGATCTTTCTTCTTCTTACTTATTTTAC
>Ga0209489_110567_pt1 | contig 10269 bp, 2 predicted proteins | sample SiratrowhiteBW_FD_187527 | JGI IMG/M metagenome (GOLD analysis project Ga0209489, IMG submission 187527) | Root nodule microbial communities of legume samples collected from California, USA - Siratro white BW (SPAdes) (version 2) | ecosystem: Host-associated > Plants > Roots > Nodule | place: USA...
TTCCTGTTGCACGTGGATTAGGGAAACCGAACCACGTTAAATCTTGTGTGTTGCCCGTGTTCCGTTCTTTCTTCTATTCCTTGCAGATTATTTGTGTGTGTTGTTTGTTTAAGACTCATCAGAAAGATAAAACTATTATTTTCTAACCTGTTAGTATAAAAACTTCTTAGCTATTATTTGGCAACAATCATGGCTAAAAAGTTATTCAATAATGAGAAAAAACGAAAACCATTTTAGATTGTAACCAAGCGTGTATTTATGTCAACTGATTTTGATTAAACTCGCATCTCCGAGGTTGTTTATGAGTTTATTTACATTGCTAAATGAAAGCACGATAGCATCTGACAAAAGTAAACCGACCCACTTCAAATTTTGTTGGGTTGAATGCTTATTCAAAGTCCATTAACGCACTTTAATCTATTTGGCTCGCAGAACTCTCTCCGCCTAATGCAGAATGTTTTTGTCCTTTCCACACCCGGGTATGTCACGAAATTCAGAATATTTCACAATTGTAAATTTATAGATTATTCGTATGCGTTTGGAAGTATTTATAGCCGGATTAACCAATTTCGTTTACCAAATGAGCTTTATGAAAAGTTATTGTTTATAAAATTTAAAAATATTTATCAAATATCGATTTTCTTTATAATTACTAAATATTTGATATGAAATATTATGTTATAAATCCAATTAATAAATATTTGATCATAAAATATTATGTCATAAACTACTAACCTTAGGTAGGTTAAGGTAACATAATTTAGAATCATCGTCAAATATTCAAGTATTGTTTTTAAGTTTGGAGGTTCATAAAAAAAATATGTATTTAAATTATCTTTGGGGTTAATTCTTAATCGATATAATCTTAACTCTTAATCGATGTGAGATTATTAAGCATATCAAAATATTGGTCCATAGTCAAGGTTTAAGGAGAATGACTATTATCTTTGAAACCACTTTTCTATTTCTTCACTTGAGGGTTAAGGAAATGAGAATTGATTTTTGAAACATCTTCATTACCATAAATGATGTCAATGTACTAATTCTAAGTTCATTAAGACAACATCGTTAAAGCTTAATCACCGCATATTGTCTACTTTGAAACTCGAAATTTTCATCACGATCATGTATCCTTATAAAACGTCTCAAACGGTTAAGGAAAACATGTATATTTAAATTATCTTTAGCCTGGACTCTTAAACTATATGAGACTATTAAGTATATCCAAAGAAAATTTCGTATCAACAAATAATTTTGGTCTATCACCATCTGAATAAATCTTAAAAGTTAAAACTCTTTTATAGTTTTGAAAACATATTTTATGGACCATTTTCATAATTTAAACATTGAAAATATAAAAAACTAACATATTAAAATTTATTTTTAACAAGTGAATATCTTAAAAAATAATTTTAATCAAGTTTAATTTTATAGATCACTTTTCATACTTTTTTTAAAATTTAATATAAAATATCAAGTAGATGCTGACAATAAGAATATATTAAATTACCAACATATAAAAAAATAATGCATTCAATCTCAAAATAATAACATATAAATAAAAAACATTGTCAAAGTCTTTTATTTTTTCTTTTGATGTCCATTCAATACAAAGTTATCACATAATTTCTTTTTCTAATACTAATTCTATGAGAAAAGTGTATATTTTTTCTTCGTGGATGAATTAATTTAAAAAACTAGTGATGTCCTAGTTATAGTATTTTTAGTTAAAATGTAGATTAAACTTTATGTTATATGTACGTGTTTGTTAAAATTTTAATTGTTTAGTTTCATTTATAAAATTTTATTATCTCTCTAAATTTACTTTTTCAATTTCTCTCTAACTTTTTTTCTCGGATTCCGAATATCTTTTCTCTTAAGAAAGGTCAAAAATTAAAAGGTAGCAAATATGAGAGCAATTTGAATCAATTACATTGTGTTTTTGAGTAAAATTTTCTTTTTCTTAAATCCCTAGTTTTTTCTTTTGCTTTTCGGCTTTCCTGAATCAAGATCTTGGGATCAAATTAGGACCATTCTAACTTTGTTTGGTTTATTACTTTTATTAAGACCACAAAATAAAAGGTAAAGAGAGTTAATAAATTTAATTAGATTTAGTTGTTCTAAATTTTGAGTTATAGTTTGGTTCTGAAGTTAATCAATTGAAAGATGATTGTAATATTTAGTTTTTGTTCTGAATAAAAATTAGTTTGGTATAAAAGCAAATTGACATATTGTGAGACCGACTTAAGGTATTCGTTTGTTGTACTATGGAATCGATTTGGAGTACTTAGATTATCTTCTACAATCTAGATAAAATCTCTAAGTCAAACATCTCTTTGAACTCAATTGGAGAAAGGTACCTGCTAAGGCACTTTGAGGATCAAATTAGTTATGAGTATGAATGAAAGGTAATAAAAATAGTAGTCATACCAGTGGGGGTATCTTCTTATTTATAAGAATGGTGTTGGGCCATTTTACTATTCATCAGACACATTCTTAGACCCAATATAATAAGCCTCATTAGCAACATAATACCTTATTAGAAATATAAATTTGTATTTGATCTTGTTAAGCAGGTTTATTGGATTTGTTTCATGGATGAGATGATGAAATAGATAGGTTTGTCTCTCTCTTTCCAGGAGTGGTCTCAGACCGACGTTCCGTAGAAGAATTCTTCTCAGTCTTCTCGACCTACATTATAGTTTTGATTGTAAAAAAGTTGTTGAACAAGTTGAAAATTTTAAAATTTTAAGTAGAGAGAGTTTGAGTTGGTATAGATGTTATATTAAATGTTTGAATTAAAAGGGTTATTATGTTTAGCTAGTTGATATCAATGAGTTTTTAATGATTCAGTGTATTGTTAATTGTTGGTTTAAACTTATTAAAAATAGTTGAATTTGTAGAAAATAATTTTATTAAATTTTGGGCAACTTTTGTGTTTGTTACATGTTTGGATTCTGTTTGATTTTATTTTTTTTTTTGAACTGGGAAATTTTCACTCAAGCCAAAATTTGAGTGAGACAGGTCTCTTTCAACATGATTTTTACTCAAGGGAAAATCTAAACAAGACAAATCCCTCCTTTGAACATGATTTTAACTCATGCAAGGATTATGTGATAAGTTTTTTTTATATCATTGAACTTTATATGTTGTTTACATGAACCTTTTATAAGTGTTGTTATGCTTTGTGGGTGTTATTACCCTTTTATGAGTTTTGTGGTAAGATTGTTTAGGAAGATTTTTAAGGCTTAGATATTAAGCACAAGACTCATTAAGAAAATGAGATAACTTAAGTTTATTAGTATCATAATCACATAAATTAAGATAATTTGGTGACTAGTAATGGTAGGAAGAATAACATAAAAGTAGATACAACATCAAAGTGGATTTATTATACCACTTTGAAATAAGGGAGTTGATGATGTACTCCAATATGCTACTATGGATTAAATGTTAATATCTATTGAAATAGTCTTTTTTTGATAATAATATGTATGTGTGATGTGTGTGCACATGTATGTGTGTGTGCAAGCAGGTTTTAAAGATATTATGATAAAGATACCTATGAAGATATCATGGCAAAATGGGATATCTTAGCTTCACTACTACCCTAATCACATATATTAAGGCAATCATTTGGTGAGAAAAAATGAATTATACTACCATGGAGTTAAGGATGTATTCCAAAATACTCTTTATGTATTATATGTTAGTTTTTGTTAGGACATCCTTAATCCTATGATTTTATAAGCACTAAATGTGAGAGAAAAATATAATTTATTTGTGAATGTGATTTGGAATTGAAATGAGTTTTATAGATACATGTATTTTGTAATTGTTGAATTTTATAACATTAACTCTCGATTGTCTGTGTGGAGACTATTGTAATTATATATGATATGAGCATATAATGATACAAGTATTAGAATTAGCAAATATACAAAAAGTGATTAAGAGATTTGTTATTATTTAATTAATTTTGGGATTTGTAATTCAATGTTTTGTTATTATATAGGTTTTGAATGATAAGTACATATATTTATAAATATATAGTTTCTTATGCTTAGAAATAGTAAAACTCTTGGATGTTACATTGTTGTTTTTTTTTCATAAAAAGATAATATTGCATGAGTGTTGGTTTAGTCAATCAAACAACCTATTTGTTTAGATACAAAAATTCCTTATGATTTAAACGTTAACTTGAATGAGAAGTTTTTTTTTTATCATAGATTAAAACTTTGGCTTCTCACTCTTTTTGCTCCTTAAGTGATGAGCTCTAAAGCATCTCAATCAAGTTCTCATAACCACACTTATTTAAATGCAATTCACTTTCTTGCTTTAGCGAAATTTTAACACTAAAATAAGAACTTCTTTTGTTTTTAACTTTTTTTTATTTTCTTCTTTTGATTTCTTGCAAAAATTATAAAAATAAACTGAAGTTAAACTATTATATTTATCTTTGCTTTTTAGAGAAGTTAAACTATTTAAATGTGGAGAACAACCATAATTTTGAAATAAAATTTACTGGACGTTTAGATATTATTATCCTATTTATGTCTCTAACAAGTATAAGAATAATATCCCTTGTGCATATTTCTTTTTGATGTTTAAGAAAAGTAGTTGCTTCCTATACAAAATGCTTCTTATATTTAAAAAATTCTCAAAATATTAATAATGTCCTTGTTATTTTTTATATTAAATAATTTTTTTCACATTTATATAAATATCTCTCTCATATTTTTTTAACAATAATAAAAATAATATTGGATGTTGTTAAGATATTTATAATAATTTAACAAATTCAGTTTAACATATTATTTTCAAATATTTAGTTTTATGATAATTAATTCAATGTTGTTTGAAAAAAAAATATAGATATTTCTTAATATTTATTAGATTTCTTTTATTATTTATCAAGAAAATTTGTTAATATTTATGAGAGAAATTAACAACTTTTTATTTAATTATACTTATATGTGACTCAGCATGAGAGAGAGAAAAAATCATTTAATAAATAAATTTTAAAATAAAAATAATAAAGAAATTGTTACCATATTAAAAATTTATTATGTGCAGAAAATACATATAGTATGTATGGTGCACCAAGCAACTCTCTTTAGGAAATAAGATAAACAAGATGCTCAACATTATTTATATATATATATATATATATATATATACGTGTTGTAAATGCATTTTAATTCTTGGATCATTAGATAATTGAGTGTCATTCTTTTACAGTTAACATTTACTTCAACATTTTATGCATCTAGATTAATTAAGTTGAAAGATAAAGAATGTCAATCTATACGGATTTGTTAAATATGAAAATTGAATTAAAGTTTGAATGTACATTGAAAGATGGACGTACATTACATCAATAAATAAGAACAGTCTAACAGTTATATTTAAATTATGTTTAAATTATGTTGTATTCTCACAACTTTTCACAGTACAGGTCCCATCAACAACCTTGTATGTATGTCTTAGAAGAGACAACGTTGTCACGCGGTTGAATTCATCGTAAAAGAAGTTCGCAGTAAACATGAAAAATGTTGTACAAAGGTAATAGAGATAAAAACACGTAAGATAGAGGGTTCGAAAACTTTTACCAAATAAACAAAGTTAAGGCGTGTATATTTAAAGCATGTTTGAAATACGAGTGAGAGGAAAGTGAAGAAAGAGAAAACTAGATCAATTATATATATATATATATAGAGAGACTTTCAATAGATATTTTTTTTTTTTGGATAATTCTACTTAATGTTAAGTGTACTGTAAGTAATTTCGTATTTTATACTATTTTTATTTTCTTAAAAAGTATTTCACTGTACTTATTGTTGTAGTTAGATAGAAGTTCTTTTAATAATCATTGACTGTTTCACTTAATTACTTTAATAAACAATAATTATAAACAAATATTTTTAAAGTATATAAAAGGTTAACTTTTAAATCAATTCACCATTCTCTTGATTTAAGATTTAATCGTTCATACTTTTAAAAAAACAATCAATGTAATTAAAAATTTTATATAACTCTTGTTACAATAAAAATAATTACTAAAACATAAATTATGTAAAATTGTAATATAATATGTATATAAAGAATAATTTATTTTTTAATCATCATTAAATTATACAATAAAACACTTTTAATTTCTTATCATCAATGCTTATTATGAATAGTTTATTGTAATTGTAGAAACTAAAAAGAATTTATTAATAAAAAATAAGAACATAAACAAAAAAAATGAATAGTTTATTGTAGATTAAATTAAAAAAAATAGTCGATGAAAATAAGAATATAAAAGATAAAAGAAGTAAGAAAATGTAAAAAGAATAATTATAAGAAACAATCTCTATTATTAATTTGTATAGATTTGCGTGCATGCATAGAGAATCCAAACAAGACTTCCATTAACAGCACTAAGTTATCTCCTATGGTCCCTTGGGATGCGTTATCAAGTAATCCAAGTTAAGATAAAAGTCACAAAGATATGTAATTACTACTAGTTATCAGTAAAAATCACATTTTTTAACTAAACAAAATTTAGCAATTTTTATTCCTTTTAATAATATATTTTCCTAAAATATCTTAACTTTAATTAATATATGGCTTTTAATTATATCACTATAATTGGTATTGTGTGTTTTTATTTTGCAAGAGAGTTGTTTTAGAGAGAAGAATATTCAGAAATTAATTGAATACACTTGATTGATTTTCTCAATTTTAGTGTGTTTATTCTTATAGTTTATTTTTTTAAATGAAGGGTAATCTTATACACATATGATTAATTATTTTACTTAATGGCGGGTCAGACCAACAACTCCTGTTGCCTCCAAAATGTTGGTGTATGACAAAACACAATGACCCACTCCACAGGGTATAAAAAAGTTTTTAATATCCTGAAATGAATGGAGGAGAACTATTAACGCTCTAGTATTCCTTTTTTTGTTTAAGTAGAACTAGAGCTTTTATTTTTTTTCTAATTTCAAAATATTAAATTAGTTTACAGTACATTTTATTATATAACATAATAGAGTTTATTATTTTTTTTAAATGGAAAGAGTTTTAACCATGTAGTGATTAGTATATTATTATTTCTTTGACAATTGTATGAGTGTATCAAATTATTAAGCAGTAAAGTAAATAATTAAATTTTTTTAAGAGATTTACAAATGTTTAGTTAATGTAAATTTTTATTAATTTGGATAAAAACTTAAAAGCATATTGATTCATATAAATATAAATATTTGTGATAATTTATAATTTAAAATATCAAAGTTATCAGCTTAAACTTAAATTAGTGATGCGGATAAGAATTTACTGCGATTAGATTTATGAGCTTAACTCAATTGAGTTGTTTTTACTAATGTATAATATAGTGCGAGACAAGTTTTAAATCTTAATATAAAATATCAATTCCTTAGTTATTTTTATATAAGATTCGTATAAAAGGTAAGTGTTTAAAATGATTGAGATATAAACTTATGTTTAGATTCATCCTTAAGTTGTTCAATTTTAAAACCAAGTTTTAAAGACATTTTCTCATATTTAAATACAACAAAAACACATAAATATAAATGATCAACCATATAACATGAGTGCTAAGAATATACAAGTTATTTATAGATTTTTATTATAAAGAAAATATTATATAAAGATGAGATTCATTACATGAAATCTTAATAAAATGTATTAGGAATTCAAGTGTGAGTCTAGTCTCGTATTGAAAGTTGAACAACATATAAGAAAGAAGACCCAAAGTTGAATAACATATAAGAAAGAAGACCCACAAACCCAGTGTCTTAAGGTTTTGGGTTGAAGGTGGTATATTCCATATGTGAGTCTGACTCTTGTCTCATTCTTGTTTAATAATATCTGCCCCCTCGATTTTCCCAACAAGTGGTATGAGAGTCGATAGTATGTGGCGGTGACCGACTTAGACAAGTGCAATTTGATCCCTATATTGAAAGTCTTCCTGACCGAATTTTCAAGCAAGCATGTCCCATAATGATAGTGGTACTTTAAAAGGATGATTTGTGAGGTATTCGTATTTAAAAAATGTTTCCACTTGAGAGAGAATGTACTCGCACTTGAGAGAGAGATTGCTAGGAATCCAAGTGTGAGTCTAGTCCCGCATTAAATAGAAATGAGATAGTTGAGCAACATATAAGAAGAATACTCACAAACCCAATGTTTTAAGGTTTTTGGTTGAAAGTGGTGTCATTCTCTTGTGTGGGTATGTCTCTTGTCTCATTCTTGTTTGATATCCCTAGTATTTTCTCTTCGATCTTCTTAACAAAAGGGAGAGTTGGCTACTCTTATATATACATGGAGAGCACAAAAAAATAGTTAAAAGAATGACAAGATTGAAGTGAAAGTTTTCATAGAGCTCTTCCTTCCTGTAGCAATTCTTCCGCGATCTGTCCTTTCTTTCTTTTGTGGAAAAGTTCATTTTTTCTTTTAATTACATCTTTTCAACCACTCCAAAAAGGTATCTTCTCACTGGGTGAGGATAACCACTCGTTGGGAAAGAGACAAGTTTTTAAATAGTTTTTATTCGTTGGGATGGGAGTGATGATGGCCTTTTAGTTAGACGAATGTTATATTTTCTCGTTGGATGAGAGTGTTACTCGTTAGGCAAATAAATCCTAAAATGACTTCCTTATCTCATTTTCAAGCTTTCATATCCTTATAAAATTTATATATAAAATGTAATCACTTCTAAACCCGTAAAAAAAGTGTTAAAAATCTTAAATTTAGTATAAAATTAATAAGATATGTGACAAAAATACAAATTAAAAGATCCAATTAGCATAATAAAACAAGTTATTGCTACGCTTATCATGTATTAATTTGAAAATAATAAAGTAATTCAAGTCATTTATTTAGTTTTTGTTTATACTCTTCTATTTATACTCTTATATGTAGAGAAGCTTTTTTCATAAATACTTGAAAAGAAAAATAAAAAGCAAAATATATAATTTTTTCAGTAAGTTAGTAACTTATGTAGAAATAAAAATAATAATTGAGGTACTTGTAAAGAAAAATAAAAAGAGAAATATATAATTTTTTTTTCAGTAAGTTAGTAACTTACGTAGAAATAAAAATAATAATTGAGGAAGTTATATAATGAGTTTTTATAAATTAATTCTATGCATAGATGATTTTTACTAGTATGTTTATTTTTATCTTATGAAAAAATTCATTTAATTTTTTATTATTTTTTCAGAAAATATTTACGAATAAATTTTCTTCAAAACTAAGTTCTATGTACTTGATTGGTTTCTTTGAGCAGACATACGGAAAGAGTTTATACTTCAGACAAAGTTGGTACAGTAGAAATTTAGATATGATGAATCATAGTCAATCCATATAAAACATATAATATATATAATGTACCTTCTAATCTAAAAATTTTAAGACAATAAATTTGAAAATATTTCTTTTGTTCATCTACTCTATATTTAGATCATACTTAAACTTTATCCCCACCCAATTCCTAATTTTATATTTAAATTTATCAGCCCACTTTCAAAATTTGAAATACAAAGCAAAAAGAAAAAAAAAAGTATAAAGTAATCTAGAAAGAAAAGAGAAAATAGTTTTTTATATTGATCTAAAAGGCACTCTCATCCCTAACAATGAAGACATCGCAACCTATATTTTTGGTGGCTGTTATGATGTGTATTCCATATCAACAATAATATGTAATGTCTTTTTTAACAATTTTAGAAGTTTATCCCTATTGATCAATAACAATTTGACTAAATAATTCAAATTATTTTTCACGTAAACAAGTTAATATTATCTTGAACAATAACATATATAAAAAATATAATTTAAGCATATATGCAATGAGAAGACAATCTCATTTAAATAATTAATTTATAGTATTATATTAATATAGTTGCTAGATAATTATTTTATTTTATAAATATCAAATTATTTTTTTATTATATTGCACTAATTAAAGGGTGTTTTCAACTATATAATCAGTTGTTTAAAAATTTTAAAATTACTAAATTTGACTTTTATTAAAAGAATTAGAAATAGAGAGTAAACGTTTATTCCTTATTTTATTTAGAATTTTATCTTTTTAAAAAGAATTTCTCTAAATTCTTTTTATGTTTAGAGAATGTCACAACCGGGGTCACGACGGGGACGGCGAACAAAAAATAATTTTCGTTTTCAAAACAGAGGAGTCGCCACCATAGTTTATTAGGAAAAATTATGGAAAACCAAAAACAAGATAAGGCAAGTTTG
>Ga0209489_110569_pt1 | contig 10266 bp, 4 predicted proteins | sample SiratrowhiteBW_FD_187527 | JGI IMG/M metagenome (GOLD analysis project Ga0209489, IMG submission 187527) | Root nodule microbial communities of legume samples collected from California, USA - Siratro white BW (SPAdes) (version 2) | ecosystem: Host-associated > Plants > Roots > Nodule | place: USA...
TTTACTTATTTAATTAAAGGTACCGCCTTAGGGCGGGCGTCGTGGGGGTGCTAATACCTTCCCCACGCGTAACCGACTCCCGGACTTTGAGTCTGGTTTCATGAACTTGCCTTATCTAATCTTTTTTGGTTTTTCTATGGTTTTCCATAATTAACTGTAGTGGCGACTCCTCTGTTTTATCTAAAAAATAATTTTATCTTTGTTCGCCGTCCCGTCGTGACCCCGGTTGCGACAAACAATTCTAAGAGCAACTTGCAAATGTGCTTCCCTTGGTTGGTGTATAAATTAGTTGACTAGGCTCACAACAAAAGCAATGTCTAGTCTAGTGTGAGATAAGTAAATAAGTCTGCCCACGAGTCTTTGATATATTTCCTTGTTCATGGTATTTCTCCTTAACACTTCCCAATTTTATATTTGGATCAACTGGAGTACTTATTCGTCTGCAGATTGTCTTTCCTGTTTCTTTAAGCAAACCCATAACATATTTTTGTTGAGATATGAAGATTCCTTTCTTGAAATGAGCTACTTCAATTCTCAAAAAATATTTAAGTCTCCCTAATGTCTTAAACCCTAATGTACTCTTTCAGTAATTTCAACAAACACTTACAGCACAGAACATTACTGATCTAATCAACACCCTCATCTTCGTCGATTAAATCTTCTACACTAAAACAATGAAAAAACAACACCATTACACACCCAAATAGCCCAACAACACACCAAAGTAACCCCAAGAAACAAAACAAGTGAAACCAACACATTTGCTACCACAAACCCGATATTTTTCTAACTCGTTTAGCTCAAAATAACAAAAACTCATTAACACAATACAACTCCTCAATGAAACTTAAAATATATGAAAACATGGGTAGGCATAAAAATTGAAACTTGACAATGGTACCTCGGGAATAGTCATGAGCGAGGTCGACTTTTGAGGAGTGTTGCAGTTCCAAACAAAAATCAACTTCGAATTCAGGATAAGGTTTTATAAAGGTTTCAACTTTGGTGTTGGTTTTAGCGATCAAGCAAGAGCGGAAAAGGGTGCTGAGAGTGCATAGGTTTCTTACAGTGGGGGCGCGCATCTAAGCTCTGCAACAAGGTAGAAAAATACAACTTTGTTTGTTGGGTGATTAGTTTTTGTTGCTAAATTGTTAGTTTTTCATTCATTCTATATATGCGTTTTGTGTTGGAGTGAAAGCTGAATTAGGAATCACACTACTGCATATATGGCCAACTCGCTGAAGTGCTGCATGTGCACAAAATAAAAAATGTTGTAGCGTAGGGTGATGAAGTACAAGCTGAAGTAAGAAGCCAACTAGCGCATACATGGCCAACATGCCGAACAACAACATGTACACAAAATAACAAAATCCTTTTAAATCATATCTTTAATACTCCCCCACAAGCTAAAAAATATGCATCATATGAGTCAAGCTTGTTAAAAATGCTCGAAACACAAGAATACTATTGTAAAGAAAAATATGGTATTGCAGCACAAAGCGATATTAGCGGTGGCGTAGCCAAAAGAAAGAAAGAAAATAATTGATAAGAAAATGTCAATGATGCCCAATACTCACTAGAAAAACATTGACTATGAACAGTATTCATCGAAAAAACATTAGCAGTAAAAAAAAATCTCACTGGAAAAACGTTGCTGGTATACAAACCAAAAAAATACTAATGGTAAACAATAATGCTGCTTGGAAAAACTCATCAAAAATCAATCAACAAAGTCATTAGAGACGTCAACTGCCATTGTAGTAAGTGAACTTGGAAGAAGATAATGGTTTTGACAGGCAAACAATTTTCAAAAGGCTCTAGATAACATATTCAAATGATTAGTGACAAAATAGATCACGGAGTATAGTACCACTCTGGTACCATTTTGAGAAAAGAGAAACTTAAAAACTATAAGATCAATAAAAATATTTGTAGATACCTTCTTATTTGTAATGAAGAAAAGACGCAACAATAAAAATAAAATCAATATCTAATAATGGGAAATAGTTGGTTAGATGTCTCCCAATCAAATTATATCATATCTTCCTATTAAATATAATCAAATCATGTATCTCTAACATAATCAAATCATATCTCAAACAATTACCATTCATCCTATTTCTCTTCCCTCGATCAACCAAAGCATACATGAAAAATAGAGCAACTCATAAATTTGTTACAAGTTACTTTTAAAATCTTGCATTGAATGTTCAAAATTGGACAAAACAAATCATTAAAATTGATTAACCAATCTCGTAAGGTAAAAGTGACTTCTCTATCATCGACTGTAATAAACTCATAAATGTCCCAAATGATTTCTTTGTTGTCAACTCTTAACCAACACAATATTTCATAGTAACCCAATCGTTAAGCTGAACCAGGATTCTCAACTTTGATAACATTAGAGAAAAATTGAAATTCTTGAACCAAACCCATATCAATTGAATATCGAAGAAGTGGACCATATGTTTGCTCTTCCAGTGGAAATCCACAATCCCTCATTGATTTGAATAGATGAAAAGCCTTACTAATTTCACTTACACCAATGTATTCATCACCAATAACCCTAACCTTTTCTATGCACACTTTTATCAATGCAGTGTACTCCTTAGCGCCTGTTTTTCGACCCAAGTGATCAAAAACATTAATTATCCTTGTTGTTCCTAGTTTATCTACACACATTTTAATCAACTTGTCAAATAGTCATTACTTGTGTTTTTAAAAATCCACATATGCTTCCGTTCACGCACTACCTCCTTTCGTTTTCCTAAGAAATTACTATGAAACAATTCTGGTATCCATGGTATTTCCATCTCACTTTTCCTTTTTTCCTCGTCATTGACTTACTCATAACTAGACCCCTTGTCCTGTTTAGCTGTAAAACAAAAAACAAAACATGCCCAACATTGACACAAAACAAAAACATGAGCAAAAGCCATTTCAATTCTCTAGGTAACCACCTCACCCAAAGCAAAACATATAACCTGTACTCTTTCAATAATTTTAATAAACATTTACAGCATAGTAAATCACTGATCTGATCAGAACCCCCATCTTTGTCGACAAAATCTCCTGCACCAAAAAGTTTAAAAAACAACACCATTACACACCCAAATACCCCAACAACACACCAAAGTAAACCCCAAGAAACGAAACAAGCGAAACCAATGCATTCGCTAACACAAAGCCCAATATTTTTCTAACTCGTTTAGCTCAAAATAAGACAAAACTCATTTACGCAATACGAATCCTCAATGAAACCTAAAATAGATGAAAACAGGGTAGGCATAAAAATTGAAACTTGACAATGGTACCTCGAGAATAGTCACGAGCGAGGTTGAGTTCTAAAGAATGTTGCAATTTAGAACAAAAACCGACTTCAAATTCAGGAGTAGGTTTTATAAAGGTTTGAACTTTGGTGTTAGTTTTGGCGGTTAACCGAGAGCGGAAGAGGGCATTGAGAGTGTATAAGTTTCTTACGCACATCTAAGCTCTGCAATAAGGTAGAAAAATACGACTTTGTTGGTTGGGTGTTTTGTTTTTGTTGTTGAATTGTTAGTTTTTCGTTCGTTCTAAATATATCTTTTGTGTTACAGTGCAAGCTGAACTAGAAAACCAACTACTGCATACATGGCCAACATGGCGAAGAACGACATCTACACAGAATAACAAAATGTTGTAGCGTAGGGTGTGGGACTAGTGAAGGAAACAAAATAAAAACAAAAAAAGAAGAGTAAATAAATAAAAACAAGAAAAATAGCAACATTATTAAAGAAAATGATTAATATATAACATTTTCATTATGTATTAACTTAAAGCTCTAATGCATATTATTAAAATAAATTAAAAATTAGGTGTTTTTCTTTAAAAATGTTAAAGTATAGTTTTTGAATATATATATATATATATATATATCAAATAAAAAAAATTTATCCCTATATTTTGTTTTTAAATTAAAAATAATTCAATAAATTTGTAATTTAATATTCAAAATTATACTAATTTCTTAAATTAGTCTTTTGAATTAATAAAAATATTATGAAATGGATATACTTCTATTAATTTACTTGTTGGTCTTATATTAGTTAGTGACTCCTTTTCTTTTAATTACATTTACATCTCAATATTTTGAAAAATCTATACAAACATTAAACTGAGAATTAGCTAGAAAAATGTAAAGGTGTATTCTAAATTTAAGGTTGTAATTTTGTATTTAACGTTGCGTAAACATTTTTATGTTCTTTTGATTTTTGCTAATATTTAGTATTGAAATTAGTTGGAACTGTAGGAGAGGTTAAGTAAGTTTCTTAAGTTTGAACACAGTACAAAAATTTAGCTATTAACAAGTTTATCAAAGTAGCGAAGAAAGAAGAAATTAACATTTTAATAAATTAATTCACTTCAAATTTATTATATTATTATTATTATTATTTTTTATTGAGTGTTTACTATTTAGTCACAATTTATAACCAATCATTAATATGTAATTTTTTTAAGTAAGAGTATAATTTTATTGTGTAATCTGATTTTTGTCAAAGATAATTAATATACTTTACAATAATCTCTTCTTTAATAATTTAATAATTTTTTCACTCAGAATCAAACCATTATAATGTGACTTTATGACCTCTTATACTTGATATAACTTCTAATGATGTCTCTCTCAACATTTGTTTTAATTGGAATTTCGTAACCTTAACTATTATACCAAATAAAGTTGTTGGCAAACTTTAGTAGGGGATTAAATAAAATCACAAAACTTTTCTCACAAAATGTTAGGTTTGTCTAAGATATATGAACAATAAATAGTTTATTCTAGTGTGCCCATAACTCTTAGGTTACGTTCAATCTTCCTTTAAATTTTTTTAAGGGTTTCTCTAATAGAAGGTGATTGTAAAACAAGCACATCAACCACTTTGTATAATGTTTCTCAATCTCCCCTAAATTAGGAACACAAGTATTCTTAGTTCTCACTCTTGACTACAATCACAAGAATAAGAATATAGAAAGATGATTAACTCTCACATATAAAATATGAAATAGTGGCTTCCTTACAAGTTGGTAACTTCCCAAAATGAAGAATACAAGGCTTAATACTCTCCAAAAAAATATTACAAGGACAAATTAAAATAATATCATCATGAAGAATGTTGTAGACTCGTATTTTGTACTTGTAGCAACTTCATCTTTATAAAAGTATTCAAGAGTATGATTATCACTTTGTGTAATCTTTAAAAATGTAATTTTTATGAACTTGATATCGTTCTTATTTAATCTTTGCACAAAGATTGTGTTGCTTATGAAAGGTTGTACTTTCTTATAAGGCTTTGTGTTATAAAAGGGAAAATATACGAAGCTTTGAGTTATAAAATATATTTATTTGCATGTGTCAAAAGATTTAGTATCATGACTAACTTAGTAGTTAATTAGTTAATTGAACTTAAAGAGATATATTGGCTAGCTTATTATATGAAGCATTAAATGACTTTGTTATATGAATTGTAAGCTTCATACAAAATGTTAGAAAGTATAAATCTTTTTCTCCTATTTTTAATGATTTCTAAAGGATAGATGTTGGTAGTGTAAGGTTTGATAGTTGAAGGTTTACTAGTAGTTTGATATGATTTTTAGAAGTATAAAAATATGGTTTTGTTTATAGGCATGCCGTTTTAGGTAAAAAGTTTAATGATAAGTATCAATTTTGAGTGTTTTTATACATGAGAAATATTGAGTACTTGTGGGTTTAAGTATTATTTAAAATAGTAATTCAACCCAATCTTAGAGTTTTTGGATTTAAATTTATATTTTGAGTCCTGAGTTAAAGAAAATCATTTAATCTCAATTATTGTGAAATTTCAGGTATAAAAGAATGAAGAAAATGATAGATTGGAAGATTCATGAAGAAAAGAGATAAAAAATTTAAAATAGAGAAAAAACCCAAGAGAAAAGCCACTTAACCTAGGCCCAAAACCAAGTTTAAAAGGAGATTTTTAGGGTTTTGGGATGGATCAAGACCTAGAGGACAGAATCAAGACCTAAAGGACGGAGGCGGACGGCTAGAATCAAGATTTTTTTCTCCTCTTGCAATCTTCCTTTCATTGGGTTGTAATGGCTACCATGGGTAGCTAATTCTTCATCTTTGGGATTGAATGTAATCTTTTGAACTTATTCATATTTTGGTGATTTTTATATATAATTTTCAGTTTCTACTCAATTGGTATTTTCATTTTGTGCTTAATGCTAGATTTTTCTGATCAATAGAGTCTTGATTTTGATTCTTGAATTTAACTGGGAATTACTTTTAAGTTTCCGACCTAGATGAAAATACTCAATATATTGGAATACTAGGGATAGGTTTCGATGTATTGGTTGCGTATAACATATGTTCTTAATGCTAGGTAATTTACTAAATAGCTGAGGGATCAGTGTTTAGGAAATTTTCTTATGAATTTCACATCAGAGGAATCGGTGTGAATGATTTTTATATGTGCATCAATTGTGAGTAGTTACGGATATTGTATATTTTTATCAAATCCAAAATATGAATGAGATAGATGAAGTTCAATCCCAGAGTCCTTCTAGATCTTGCAAACTCCTTTTTATAATTGTTACTTATTTTTAATTGTTCTTTTACGTTTCTTGACTCAAATTATTATCAAATCATCTTAAAACTGAATTTGTTTATTGAGTAGTGACGCTGAAATTCTAAAACAGAATTGTTCCCTGAGGAATCAACATCTTTACTTAATTCACTATATTATTTGTGACTCGGTACACTTGTCGAATAAAGTCTTAACAACTAATTTTATTATTTATTTCAAATATATAAATGAAATGTGGTGTACCGAATAAAGTCTTAACAACTAATTTTATTATTTATTTCAAATATATAAATGAAATGTGGTATGAACATATGAAAATGTGGATGATTATGTTTGGATATACAAATTTAAGGAATATCTATATTATATCACCTCTAATAATGAGGTATTCCACATTTTTGTAGGAAGTCAGTTTACTAAAGTCAACTTACTTAAACAACACCTAGTTCATGATTATGTTGATGATTTATATGTGTAGAATAATTATATGTTTATAATTAATTACATATATATATATATATATATATATATATATATATATATATATATATATATATATATATATATATATATATCATTACAAGAAAACCTAAAAATAACGTGGACTAAAAACCCACTCAAACAATGAAAACGGATGTAAAGTCGTCGGATATACGTCAGGTAACGATCGATGTTAATATGCTGGAAGTTATTGCGTGGGTTGCAGATCCGACAAAAATTGCGTGAGCTAAACACACACAAAGCCGACACATAAACTAACAAAGTTGCGTCCACTTTGTGTCTGTCTAGCCAACGAAAACTGTGTCTATTAGAGTGGACCAAGCCGTCGCAAGAGCCAACGTAAAATTTATTTATTTTTAGATTAAGTGGGCTTGGCCGACGCAAATATTATTATTTTTAAATAATTTCATATTCGTATTATGTCTGTTAGTGTAAAAAATTAGTTTCGTATACAAATCTTACCAAATCTTAGATAAATTATTCGTTATTGTGTAATTTTAACAACCACTTTCTCATAACACCCACGACTTTGGTCCCACGGCTTTAGTCCACTCTTAAGTTTTTTATGTCCCATTTAAATGTTGGAGGCATATTAGGAAAACTACATGTTTGCGTGTACAATCATACAATATAGCAGATAAGTAATATTTGTTTTTCATGCTTAAACACTCAAGAAATATTCAATACAAACATACTTCAATCACAACTTAAAAAAAAATCAAAACAAATAACTCCATGAACTTACAAATGCTTTGGCTTGAATGATTTCTGGGAAGTTTAGTTTCACAGAGCCAATGCAATTGTCACAACCTATAAGAATCACAAAATGAAAACTTAGAGATTAAAATAAAAATCCACAGAAATTACAAAATGAAAACCCACAATAAAACCTATACCTTTGCCACCCAAAACAGAAACAGTCACGGGCATCGGTGAAGGAGGAGGCAGTCAACGAACCAAATGAACCTATACTTCGATAACCGGGAGAGCTAAAACGAAACTGTGCTAGAAAAATGAGCCATAAACTATATGAAAAATTGTGCAAAGGAGAATGGTCGTGGAGGAAAACTCAGTCATGAAGAAGAAACCTTACCGCTGCTGAATGGAGGAGAAACCTTACTTCTAAGAGCTGAAACGAAGCTGTGGTGAGTGGAGAAGAAACCTTACTGTAAAAAGGTGAGAAAAATCATACTGTGAAAAGGTGAGAAAAATCTTATTGTAAAAAGAAATGTGAAAAGGTGCCATGTGGAAAAGAGAAAAGTCGAAAATCTTTCCCAATCAAACTTTCCTTTTCTCTTATAAAACATAATTTTAAATTAAATAACACATTTAAATTTAAAAAATTAAAGTAAAATTTTTTACTTTGTAATTTTCAATAATGATAACATTGCATTGGGAAGGAGAAAAAATTCCAGGAAAAATTTTAACATTTCCCTTAAAAATTTTAATAATAATAAATTTAATTTTAAAAAACTAAACTAAAAAATTAAACTTTTTATTTCTTGTATTCTTTAAATTTTTTTATTATTAACTATTACTTATAATAAATAAAATAAAAAACTAAAATATTATTGATTATATTTATTATTTATTTTTCATATTTGATTCTTTAAGTTTTTTGTTTTAAATATTACAACTTTAAAATTTATTTATTTATTTTCAAATTTTCACATGAAACAGTAAATATAAATTATTTATTCTTATTTTATGAATTTAGAATAAATCTATCACCAAAAAAGATATTACGTAAACCATTAATATTTTTTAAACATCACTTCATTATCGTAAATGACATTTTACCAAATTCTAAATAATTACATAAACATAAGTATATTTTATGAGATATCTAATTTTAGGATATATCTAATGGACAAGTACTGATATCAAATTTTTATATCAGAAATTACTCAAATTTCATTAATTTTTCTTATATATTTTACTTTTAACAAGAAAATATATTTTTATTTACTATAATGTAATTATTTTGAAGATTTCTATATTTTTATCCAAAACAACATATTTTTATTTTAATACTTGTAAATTTAAAAAATTTACAAATGACCATTATCATGTTGTCATAATTAAAAAAATATAATTTAAGTAATTTTCATACAAACTAAAAATATATTTTAAATAATTATTATATAAAATACAAACTAATTATTGTAAATATAAACTCTGAGTTATTAGAAATTATATTTATTCTCTTCTAATCACATATAATTAATATTGTTATTTAACATTTAAATGAATAAGTTTTTTCTTTGGTATTAAGGTTGTCATAATTCATATCTTAAATATTTAAATGTGAATTACTTTTTTTATAACTAAATGGTTAATACAATCAATTTCCATAATTCTTATTTTAAACACACAAAATTACTTTTCTTCATAACTATGTTAACTATATGCTATATGGGTAGGATAATTAATTTTCACAAATTAAATTTTAAGTACAATAAACCTTAAAACTCTACAGTCATATTTATAGTTCATCATACATAATTAGTTTATACATATATTTTCTTTATTCAAGTATTATATCTACTTTCTACATTATTATATCACATAAAGCTTATACTTAAGTTACACATACAACCTCAAAAACATCACAAGTTGCGTTATAATAATTTTTATTTTATATTAATACTTCACATTGTATTTGAATTACAATCTTAACTTTATATATTATTTGCAAATTTTCTAATATTATAATTATTGATTCATATTTTATACTTTAAATATGATAAAAACATGTTTATTATTTTTTCTATTATTAAAAGTATTGCAAACATTTTTAACCCACTCTTTTCTATTTATTTTTGTAGGAACAACTGGCTCCAGAAGGGGGGTTTGAATGGAGCCTGAACTCAATTCGCTACAAATAGAAACCACCAACCAAGGCAAAAATATATAAGCACAGATAAAGCAGTTTTATACTGGTTCACCCTAATCTATTGGGCTACGTCCAGTTCTCCCTTGAACAAACCGTTTAAGAGGTTCCACTATTAAGCAAATAGTTACAACGAGTACACAGACCTCTCCAGGTTACAACGAGTACACAAACCTCTCCAGGTTATCACGAGTACACAAACCTCTCCAGGTTATACCAGTCTCAATCTCCCCCTGAGATCAAGACCACTCAAGATTGAAATAAACACTC
>Ga0209489_110571_pt1 | contig 10262 bp, 7 predicted proteins | sample SiratrowhiteBW_FD_187527 | JGI IMG/M metagenome (GOLD analysis project Ga0209489, IMG submission 187527) | Root nodule microbial communities of legume samples collected from California, USA - Siratro white BW (SPAdes) (version 2) | ecosystem: Host-associated > Plants > Roots > Nodule | place: USA...
ATATTAATGTGTGACACATAAACTTAGTGTTCAAGTGTTGGGTCACCCAAAACTACGGATTGACGCTCAAACAATGAAGATAGCTTAAACGATGAAACATGGTGGAAGAGTTTTATAAATTGTTGGATTTATTTCTAATGAGAGATGACACTAAAGTGTTGGTTATAATGCTTAAAAATAGATTATAAGGCTCAAGAGTTGATTATATTGCTTAAATAAGACGGTAATCGTTGGAGCAAGTAGAGACCTAATTGTTGTTCTCGGATTATGTTTTGTTCAAGCGATAATTAATATATTGCTCAAGCAAAATGGGTTGAGATGGTGATTAATTTGATGTTTACTTTTAAGTTGTATATATTTTTACTTTTAACTCTTAGTAAAATAAGTATTGCATATGGAGAATATTAACTGTGAGAAAGTGAACCTCACTTTAAAGAAGAATCCAAAAAAGTGAAAAAGGCAACACCATTGCAATCATGGAATAAAACAAAGAACAAGAGAATTAGATTATTAATGTAAGATAAACACTTCCCTTCATGTCAGTGCAGGAAGTATCTTTAGTTTGTGTATTTATATAATCCTTTAGGAACCCAATATTAATGCAGTGCAGGACCATTTGATTATTAGTTCAGGTGAAGTGGTCACATACAGATATAATGCAATATTTTGTCTTTAGGTTCATCAGATCGAAGTAATAATAATCCATTTACATCGTTGAGTTCCAGGTGCAGTGCAGGTAATATGCATGTCTCCATCTATTTCTACATAGATTTCAATTTTCATTCTAGTTCTGTTCATGAACTACTTCATTGTTTTTTTTATATGTTTATGGTTTTCATTGTGAGTCTCATGGGAAGTCTCATGCACTCCACGTGATCAAAACCATGCATGGGTTAGAGATATCTCATGAAAGATGATAGGGTTAGGGTTATGGATCATGGAGACTAATGTCAATGGGAAGGTTAAAATGTGGCCCACACTATGAGGAGTTAAAATGATTTTTTTTTCAATTGAAGAAATTTTAAAAAAATATTTTTCTCCAAATTTGAAAAGACTGGAAATATGATTAAACTTTTATATTTTCTGAAACCGCTATAAGAAAAATGTTATTTAGAGATAATTTTTAACTACTAAATGAAATAGTTGCTAATTATGACCTAAATAGTAACTAAGTTAGATTTTGGTTGCTAAATAATTACAAAATAAAAGTAATAATTGAATTTAATGACCAATTAACTCAAGATAATTGGTATCTAACATTAGCTACCAAGATTTTAGTGACCTATACTATTAGATTGTAAATTAGTCTCTGACTTAATTAGATACCAATTTAGAATATAATGACATATGTCACTAAAACTTTGGTAGTTAATGTTAGATACCAATTATCTTCAGTTAATTGGTCACTAAATTCAATCATTACTTTTATTTTGTAGTTATTTAACAACCAAAATTTAATTTAGTGACTATTTTGGTCACAATTAACAACCATTCATTTGATAGTTAAAAATTGATCTCTAAATAACTTTTTTTCTTGTAATGAACTAAGCCCACTAAAATATATATATTTTTGCAGGTAACCATATTTGGTCAGTTGAGAACATATTTTTGCATCCTTGATCTCCAAACCATCATATACGATGGGAAAATTCAACATGCCGACAAGGATATTTTTGGTGAAAGGAAAAAACTCAAAGGAATCTCCCCTACCAGCTAAATGTAACCAATCTCTCAAAGGACCTAAAAGCCATAACACAAATAAAGGAGGAGAAACAAATGACAATAATAAATGGAAGTATTTTTTATGTTGTTATGGAAGAGAGTAGTAATTTGGAGGGGTTGTATCTAGGTATGGTTTAAGTTGCCTTTGGTTTTTTTTTTTTTTTTATCAGAAATAATAAAATGAATAAAATAATAAATACTTAGGTGTTCCAACCTTTTATATGAATATAAGTGTATACATCATTTTTTACTAAAAATAACTTAGAGCTTTCAACTAGTGCAATCAAAATGTAATTTCCGAAAGCTCCCCAAACCCAGCTTAGTCATTAAAACTCTTGGATATATGTAATTAAAGTGGTCGTATTTGTTAGTTTGAGTGGTGTATATATGTAGGTTGGAACAACTAAATACTTCATTTATATAACGTTTCTTTTTCTTTTCATGAAAAAAACAAGAAAAAATAGTAAATTTACAAGTTTAGATAAACAAATATACATAAAGAAAATGATTTTTTGATATTAAGGTTGTGTTTGTTTTGAAGAGTGAATTTGAGAAAGAGGAAAATGATGAGGACAAGAGGAAGTGAGCTGAAAATGAGGTTGACAAATTTAGATAAATAAATATATAAAGAAAAATGCTTTTTTGACATTAAGGTTGTGTTTTGTTTAAAGAGTGAATTTGAGGAAGAGAAAAATGATGGAGAGGAGAGGAAGTAAGTTGAAAATGAGGTTATTCCAATTAAGGAAAAGATGGTAAAAAATAAGATTAATTTATGAAAGTTTATGAGTGACGTAATTGTGTGATTGATAAGAAAAAATAATTAATAAAATTATATGATTACAATTTTTCTCTTATAGTTCAAATTAATTTAAAATAAAATACAACTAATTATTTATATATGAAATTGTGTATGATTAAAATATTATTCTTATTATTGTATGTGAACTAAGTCGAAAGAATATACGAATTATCTTATTGTGAATGTATACAAAATGGTTGCAACATGGATTTTGATAAAATATAAAAGTAATTGTAAAAGAATTAAGAAAAATTGTAAATTTACAAGTTTATATATAAACAAATATATAAAGAAAATGGTTTTTTTACACTGTGTTTGTTTATGAAGAGTGAATTCGAGGAAGAAGGAAATAATGGATAAGAAAGAAAATGAGTTGAAAATGAGGTTATTCGGATTAAAGAAAAGATTATGACAAGTTTAGATAAACAAATATATAAAGAAAATAATTTTTTACATTAAGTTTGTGTTTTGTGTCAAAAAGTGAATTTGAAGAAGAAAAAATTGATGGAGAAAATGAGGTTATTGAGATTAAGGAAATGATGGTAAAAAGTGAAGAGATAATTTATTAAAGTTTATGAACGATGTAATGAGCTTGATTGATAAAATAATAATTAAGGAAATTGTAAGAATACAATTTTACTCTTATAGTTAAAATTAATTCAAAACAAAATAATAATTAGTTATTTATACATGAAATCACATATGATTAAAATATTATTTGTGTTATGGTCTTTGAACTCAGTCAAATGAATATACAAATTATCTGACATTATGACATACAAAATCATTGCAAAATGGATTTTGACAAAAAAATAAAAATAGTTGTAAAAAAATTTAAGCAAAATTGTAAAATTTCATAAAACTTAATAAAATAAATCAAAATTGATGATTGAGCATTTAATTAATATTAGACATAAAACGGTAAAATCCAATATGATAGAAAAAAGGACTAAATTACAATAATTATTAGAAAATAATAGTCATCAAATGTTTGTGGAGATATCATGAGTCATTGAGCACAAAATGGAAACTATAAAATTGTTTTTTTTTTTTTACTTTTAACATGTATAATTATACTTTTTTTTGTGTTTTAAGGTTAAAATATGCCTGAAGTACTTTTATTTATATATTTTTTATTATTGAGAAAAAAAAAGAGTCATCAAATATTTCTTGGAGTTGGTTAATTCTTTACTGAACTCTTTCAAAACCTCTGTTCAGATTAATATTCAAAGTATTTAATTCTTGTTGCAATTCCTGAATAGCACCCCAAATTTGTGAAAGCGGTTGACCATCATGATGGATTAGGGTTGAGGTGCAATATCTTTAACATGGTCATCAAGTATTGGCGGGTCTCAATGTCAACATGTTGTTTGACATCCCGGTTCATCCTACTATGTTGTCAAACATTGTTGACTTGAACCACAACTTATTCAAAAATTTTCGATCAAAATAGTATGACCAGCCTAGTTCCACATATGCATTGATGGATCAGTGTACATCATAGTGAACAATGATCTGTCTAATTAGAATGTCATATGCAAGAGAGGTGTTATTGTTATGTATTTGATCATATCTTGCATGATGTAATTGAGCCAATAAATCAAAATATTATTTTTCATTAATAATATAAGAATGTCTTCATGCAATAAATGAGAAAAAATGTTGGCTTGAGGACTCAAAAATATGCAAGAATTTGTCATTAATATTCAAACTACCTACATTATTGATGATTTGTCCTCTATCTCTGGTGATCATGAAACTCAATGCCATTCCATAGTCATAGTGAAGCTCTTTAGGAATGTTTGAAGATGACATTTTTTGACCTTAGTACTTTAAATTAGCCAAAGTCAACCAATCTGAATATGTGAATTTTTTCCTATTAATCTCAATATAAAGGTTATGAAGTTTTTTATCTTCAGGTTGAATAAAAACTACTTGAAGTACGGTACCTGTATTTAAAATTTGGACTTCTGTATTATATTGCTCAATGAGTTTACGGATAATTTTACTAGTTTCATCTGCACGAATGGTTACCATGAAAATATCTTAAGTTGATTTTTGATAATAAAAAAATGATGCCTATACTCTATTTTATAATAGAAAGACTAATCAGTTATTTTTTTTTATTTCATCGTCCCAAACATGCCAATATTAGCACTAACAATACGTAAATGTAACTCGTTGTTCATGCAACTATTTAGAGTTCCTAGAGCTCCCTGTAAGGCTTGTTGTAAAATGTAAAGCTTGTTGTAAAACCCGCTATCGGAATTGATTAATCACTCTTTGTTGTTCAAAATCAATTGCTTCGTTTTTGTAATTTTTTAATTGTTTTTCCTATTAATCTCAATATAAAGGTTATGAAGTTTTTTATCTTCAGGTTGAATAAAAACACTTTAATTATATACTCGAAATATGGATATACAAGAAGGAGAAATTGTTCCAAACCTTAAAAAAGTATATATGATGGTGAAAGTAAAGTCCTAAATATGTAAAGAATGATAAATTTATTATCCTAGTGTAAAATCCCTTCCTATACTCAATCATCTGATCACAGTTGCTAAAAAAGTGTGTTTAATAGATGTTCTTGAAGTTTTTCCTTTTCTTTGGTTGACATTTCTTTGTCTTTTAGTTTATGAAAACGAAGTCATTATTGCATAACTTAAGACATATGAAAACATCAGTCACTCAACAATGGAAAATAAATTTTGTCAAGACATTTCCTCTCCTAATTACATCCATGAATACATCTACCTTGGCTATAAAACTTACCTTCTATATTACATATTCATATAAACATATTCATAATATTACATATGCCACTTGATTTTAAACAATATTCTGTATATAACATTACCAACCAAAATATTTTTTTATATAAATGTACCTATACCTCTTTTACATATAGATTTATTTCTATATGCAATATGTTACTAATGCTGATTTATCAATGCATTTAGTTTTTTACCTACAAATTTGTTTTATCAAAATATTTGATTTTTTTCCATAATAACAATTATGCGAGGTAAATCAAACCTATTAATCCGTGGATCCATCTATCATGAGATACTTTTGACGGACCAAATGCGAAAAAGATCTAATGTGAAATGAACCTAAATGGAATAGGTCACATTGCCACTCTAGTGTCAATTGTAATTGTGTATATATTCTTTAGGAAAAGAAGTATACATTTTATTACTTTATAACGGAAAAAAGTTATATATTTATGAAATATCTTTTCATTACACTATGAATGATTTTATTATATTTTGATATCAGTAATTATATACAAGATGTCTTAAGAAGTGGACTTTGAGTCTAACTTAATCTTACAAAACGGGTTTCTAAGGTGTCTTAAGATAGCGTTAGAGCTTATCCTAGCAAGGTTGTTAGGTCTATCGGACCATCCCCTGTCAGGCTGCTATCGAGTCACCCTTAATATATTGTCTCACGCACGAATTGAGAAGTCTCGACATGAGAGAGATGTGTTAGAGATTTCACATTGACTAGACATAAGGTCTTTCAACAGTTTATAAATAGGTGCAAACTCATTTCATGAGCCGGTTTTGTAATGTTGAGTTAGGTTTAAAGTCACTTCTTATGAAGATGCTTTGCAGAAAATAATCTTAAGTCAATTAATAAGACATTTTTTTCTTCTCCTCGTATTCATATATTGTTAACACACCTGACACGTAATAATAGAATTAAATTTACGCATGAATCACTCGATTGGTATACATATGGACCATGATACTTTGACACCCTTACGTGTCACTACATCTATTTGACACTGTTACATGGCAAAAAATAATAATTTTTTTTATTCAGTTACGTATGCTACGTTCATGTTTGCTTTTAATTTTTCACTTGGGTTTCAGAAGTACTTATCAACAAACCACATATCAAAACTGAGGAAACCACCTGAACTATATTTTTTCAAAACGAGAGTAACATGAACGCATGAGGTTCCACTTTCTATATATGTAATATGAGTTCAAATGTCTTTCTCAGCAAACCACATACCAAAATAGAGGAAACTAACTGGACGTGGATGTCGTACATTTTAAAGGAGTTTCATAATTTTCTAGAAGTACTTCCACTTTGACCTTGTTGGATCACAAACGTAAGGACATGTTTTTTTACATAACGTTATAATTGTATTTTTTACAAACTGAGAGGAAATGTGAATACATGAGGTTCCTAGTTTTCATATTTGTTAGATAAATTCAAAAGTATTTATCAGCAAACTACATATCAAGACAGAGAAAATCACTTAGATGCAATTGTCATATATTTCAAAATAACTTTATAGTTACGTAGGTCCCATAATTCATTAAAATATTTTTTTTTTATTTTATCATGTCACTGTGAACACAAGGTAAGATTTTTCTCTGTATTTTATGAATTCTCATATTATTTAATTTGAAAAGAAATCAGGCTATATATAGCCTTACAGACTCTTGAAACTGAATAAAATATCAAAACCTAATGTGCACTAAAGTGCAGTAACGTACACCCATCCACAGGTTGGTTTCCTAAAATTTCTCCTAGACTCTAGCACCTTAATCCTAAAAACAGGTCAATAACTGACCACTTTATCTGACTCAAACAAAAAACAACAAAATTAACGTTGACATTCCCTCCCTTAACCTAGATGCAACAACATTTAGTTTACTTCTGATGCTTCAATCACTCCTAACAAACTGTGAAGTTTTACGAATTGTTCCAATTTAAGAGGCTTGGTCATGATATCAGCAACTTGAATCTTTGAACTGCAATAACTCAACTTGATAATTTCATTTCTAATCAAATCTCTTAAAAAATGAAATTTAATGTCAATATGTTTGCTCCTTCCATGAAGTACTGGATTCTTAGATAGTTGTATAGTGGAATTGTTATCACAAAGTATCAACGTCTCTGTCTCTTCATTAAATCCCAATTTCTCTAACATCCTTTTAAAAATCCAAATACATTGACATGCACATGAGGCAGCTGCTATATACTCAGCTTCTGTAGTAGACAATGATACTACTGGTTGCTTCTTTGAAGACCATGAAATTGCTCCAGAACTCAACAAAAATACATAACCAGAAGTGCTTCTTCTATCACCTATATCTCCAGCAAAGTCACTATCTGTATATGCCATGACTTTTGTATTTCCCTCTTTCTTATAGTAGATGCCTAGTTCAGTTGTTCCCTTCAAGTATCTCAATATCCTTTTAGCTGTAAACCAGTGAGATTCAGTAGGGGAAGACATAAATCTGCTAATTAAACTAACTCCATACATTAAATCTGGTCTAGTTGTAGTCAAATACATGAGACTACCAACTACTTGCTTGAACAAGGTTGCATCAACTTTGGTTCCTGTGTCATCCTTTGACAATTTTGTGCCTAGAACAATTGGATTCTTGACTGCATTACAATTTTCCATACCAAACCTTGATAACACCTCATGAGCATATTTCCTTTGACATATAAAAATTCCATTTGAAGTCTGTATAACTTCAACACCAAGAAAGTATTTCATTTTGCCTAAATCAGACATATCAAATTCTGCCATCATGGATCTTTTAAACTCTTTACACATACTTCCATCATTTCCAGTATATATTAAATCATCAACATAGAGACTAACAATTAGAATTTTACCTCCCTCCTTTGATTTTGTAAACAGTGTATGTTCACAAAGGCATCTATCAAATCCATTTCGAACAAAATAAGCTTCTATTTTGTTGTACCAAGCTCTCGGTGCTTGTTTAAGACCATAAAGTGCCTTTTTTAATTTGTACACTTTCTCTTCTTCACCCTTTTTCACAAAACCATTTGGTTGTTGCACATAGATCTCCTCCTTAAGTTCACCGTGAAGAAATGCACTCTTCACATCTAGTTGAAACACATTCCAGCTATACTGTGCTGCTATAGCAATTATTAAGCGAATTGTGTCAAGTCTGGCTACCGGGCAAATACCTCTGTGTAATCCACTCCATATTGTTGCACATAACCTTTAGCTACTAACCTGGCTTTGAAATTGTCTATTTTTCCAGTCTCTTTAAATTTAGTTTTAAAGATCCATTTGACTCCAATTGGCTTTACTCCTTTGGCAGATCAGTCAGCTCCCAAGTCATGTTTTTCTCTATTGATTCCATCTCTTTCATCATTGCATTTCTCCACTTCTCACTTTTAACAGCTTCCTCAAATGAGATTGGATTTTCTTCGGTGGCCATCATTACATTTAAGCCATTATCATCTGATAAATCTTCTCCTCTCTCGTAATCTTTCATCCACTGGTTCTGTTCTATTCCTTCTGACCCTCCCTTCAATTAGAATATTATAGTTAATAATATGAGTCATTAGGATAAGTATCAGTACCTGCAGAACATTCCACAACATTTTCTTCAGCAGTTTCTTGAGCACCAGTACATTCCACAACATTTTCTTCAAACTGTTCTTCGGAATCACTCTCATAATCTTCTTTTTCTCCCCACTCTAAACTATTTTGTTGATGTTATTCTGTATTCTGCTTCCAATTTCAACCTTTTTGTTCCTCAAAAACCACATCTTTGCTGATTAAAATCTTTTTGTTAACAGGATCAAACAGGCGATAAGCCTTTGATTCATCACTTACTCTTAAGAGAACACATTTCTTGCTTTTATCATCCAGTTTTACTCTGTGTTGATTTGGGACATGCACATGAGCCAAACATCCAAATACTCGAAAATAATCAACAGTAGGCTTCACTCCACTTCATGCTTCTTCAGGAGTTTTGTTTTGAAAAGCTACTGTAGGACTTCTATTCAGAATATGAACACACCACCTTGTGGCTTCGGCCCAAAATATTTTAGGAACTTGTTTCTCAATCAGCATAGATCACACCATGTTCATAATTGTTCTGTTCTTCCTCTCAGCAACACCATTTTGCTGAGGTGTGTAAGCTACAGTCAACAGTCTACGTATGCCATGGCTTTTACAAAACTCACCAAATTCATTTGAGGTGAATTCACCTCCTCTATCTATCCTCAAACATCTAATGCTTACACCAGCTTCTTTCTCAACTAGCACCTTGAACCGTTTAAAGTGTGAAAAGGTTTCTGATTTTTCATTCAAAAAATAAAGCCAGATTTTACGAGAGAAATCATCTATGAAACTCAAAATATACCTCTTATTGCTACTTGATATTGGATTTATAGCTCCACATACGTCTGCATGCACAAGTTGAAGTTTGTTTGATGCTTTCCATAGACTTTTCTTAGGCATAGGCTTTCGGTGCTGCTTACCAGTCAAACAATACGTACAGATCTCTCTTGGTACTGTGACAGCAGGCAGTCCATTCACCATTTGTTTGGATGAAAGCGTCTTCAAACCAGTGTAGCTTAGGTGACCAAATCGGTTGTGCCAGAGTTGTGACTCTTCCTCTAGTTTCATTTGAAAACATGTTGGATTCAAGGGTGCCTTGGTAGCTGTTAGCACAAACATCCTATTTCCCTTCATATCTATTTTCATAATCTGTCCCCTTTCAGGATGAGAGACTTTACACTTCCCGTTCTTTATTAGTATAGACAATCCTTTCTCTTGGAGTTGTCCTATGCTTAGCAAGTTGTTCTTCAGTTCTGGAACACAGTACACATGTGAGATTATATGTGTGACTCCATCAACATTCAACCGGACACTTCCTTTCCCCATTACAACTATTCGAGTGTCATTGCCAAGTTTTACTGCATGTCTAAAGTTTTCATCTAATTCTGA
>Ga0209489_110574_pt1 | contig 10255 bp, 7 predicted proteins | sample SiratrowhiteBW_FD_187527 | JGI IMG/M metagenome (GOLD analysis project Ga0209489, IMG submission 187527) | Root nodule microbial communities of legume samples collected from California, USA - Siratro white BW (SPAdes) (version 2) | ecosystem: Host-associated > Plants > Roots > Nodule | place: USA...
TATATATATATATATATATATATATATATATATATATATATATATATATAATTTTTAAATTAATGATGATAGGAGTTATTGATCTCCAAAATAAATTTGGATTACCTCATTAACTTTTTATATATAATAATTAATGATGTATAAATAGTTCAAATGAACTAGAGTTGGAGATGATGAGAGTTAGCGACACAATGGTAATGATAAATAGTTAAATTTTTTTTTTTAATTTCTTTCTTAAATTTCCTACAATATCACATAATCTAAATGATGTGTCATGATAGCTTATGAGCTATTAAACACTAAATGACTTGATATCTTGGAAATAGAAATTTGCACTTTTTTTTTGTCAACATTATACCTAGTCATTGTTTGGATTAGGGATCGAAAAAAAGAAGGAAAGAAAGAGAAATAATGCAAAATAAGGTTGTTTCAATTAAGAAAAAAAAATTGAAAAGTAATTTTTTTGAGTAATTTTATTAATGTAATAGATAAAAAATTGTGTTAATTATAAAGTTTACAAAATAACCTAATTGACCTTATATTAAAAATCATATTTGATTAAAGAGTAATAAGTGTTTAAATACTCATCACTTGCGTCACCTTAAAAAGTTTGTAAGCAGGTATTCTCTTACAAGATAGTCGTCAATTATTTTGTTCCTGACAATATTTTCAATTTAGTAAAAATTCTTAATGTGAAAAATAATTTCTAAAAATAAAATAAATTTTTAAATTAAAATAAAAAAAATCATAATAGAAGAACAAATTATATTTCGAAATAACATTTATTACCTACTTTAAAATGTTAACAGAAAATTTCAAGATTTAATTCCTACCTTAAAAAGTTGTAACATATTTTCGAATTAAATTCTATATACAAAAATCAAACTAAAATTTACAATTGTAGTGACTATCTTAAAATTTTCTACACACTACTTTGATATTTCAAACCTTATTTTTAGAAGCTATACCCTATTTTAATCAGTTTAATCCCAGCTTGAAAAATTTAAACTATACATTAACATATTAAACAAGGTAAACATTCTAATCCTTGTTTCAAAATTTTGCTAACTACTAAAAAAATGGTTTTCTTATCTCAAAAATATTATATTTTGAGTCCCCGAAGTGTCATAGTCTATTGTATACACTTTAATCCCAAATATCCCTCTATTCAAATTTGTGCGTCCAAGTGTAGAGGATAATAGATTATGTTGAACCCCATAATTGACTATGCCTCCTTTTTTGTGTGTCCTTGGGCCATCACCAACAACAAATTTTATAGAAGGAATTTATGCACAAGGCGATATTGGTGCCAAACAAACACACGCACAATGAAAAAAACTCATCCAAGAGAAGCCATGAATTTCCTCCATAAATTACCAATGTCAACCACAATCCACATTCAAGATGGATCACTAAAAAAAAAAACATTGATGTATTTTTTGGGACCTTAGCTCTAATGCTCACTGGTAGTGCTTCTAAGGAGACGTGTGGAATTTCAACAACCTCAAATTCAAATCACAGATAAAAGGGAAGTAAACTTCAATGGTCACCCCAACACAACAACCAATTGTTCTCAAGTGGGGAAAACAAAGGTGTGAAGGATTGTTCTTTCACAGGTTTTTATTGTAGTAATGCAATGACTTGTTGAGGGCTTCATAATCTCTGTGCAATGATCCTGAAATAATATTATGTGCATGGTCAAATCTGATGTGCACTCAGCAAAAATATTAGCACTTGCATGGTCATATGAAATCAAGGGTAAAATGAAAAGATCGCACCAATGTCACTTGTATTTTTTGTTTTTGTTTTTTTTTGTCATTTCTCACTAGTTTGCAATAGATATAAGAACGGAAGATGGAGCCACACAATTTCTTTTTCTTTTTCATATATCAATGGAAACAATTCACTCACACCAACTTTGATCTGCACCTCCCCTTCCTCACCAGCAGTAAAAGTGTGCGAATAAACACAGTTTTACCTTTTTGTTTGGGGGTGTGATAGTGGAGACATGGTTCATGACCCAACAAGCTGACTTGATTTATAGATCTCTTAACAGAATTTTAAACATATTTATTTATATGTAAGTAATAAAAACAAACCTGACCTTTTTTCGATTCTTCCAAATTTCTCACTAGTTTCTAAAAAAAATCTAAATTATATGTGTGAGTTTAATAAAGCGAGATCTCTACATCTATTTAACATTCCTGAACATCCTATAATCATGGAGCATATCACCGAATACACTGTATGCTGAACAACTACAATCGTCCAATGTAAACAACAATATTATTCTGACTTGAATATCGGTTCAGAAATTTCACAACACAATTCAATCGATATTGATTTAATTACTAAATTAATCCAATTATTTAATCTAATAATCAAATTAAAATAGCAATTGAGCATGTAATTATAGAAATAATTACAAAACATGAACCTCATGATCAAGAAACAATTAGCCACTCATAATCATTCATAATCATGATTGACATAGCAAGGTGGAAAGATAAAATACAAGACGCACAACAAATAAAGAAAAAAAACTGTATTTAATTATTTACTTTGTGATGCCTCTCGGCTCTACCAGGAGAGCTGTATTTTTTTAAAAAAACCTAAAACATGAAATGACTAAATAGCCCTCCATAAAAAAATCTATTCAAAATATCGGGGTGTCGCTTTGTTGTTCAGTCTTTGTGTACTAACTTCAAGTTTAATTTTAACCACTTTGCAGTTCAAATTTAATCTCGGTCCTTGAATAGTATTTGTAGATCTTTAATTTATTTGCAAAACAAAACAAGAATCAAGTAAATCCAAATTCTGTGACAAAAGTTATGGACAAAATACGAAATACACTCAAATATGTTAAAATTTCAAAAACAGTGTTAAAATAATAACAAACTTTTAAGTAAACCTAATTAGCCTAATTATAATAAATTAGTAAAAAATTATAATAATTATCAAATGATTTATCTTTATTGTTATTATTATTCAATTGAAAGTGATAAAAATAAATAATTATCCCATGGTTCGAAGCAACAATGAGGATAGGCAAAAACTTACTACAGCCATCAGTTCTCACCATACCCCATCACTTTTCAAAAAGTTACAGGACTATCCTTCGGACACAAATAAATTTCAAAAAAAAACTTTTTGAAAATATATTTAGGAAAACTTTTGCAAATTTTATATTTCAGAAAACACTTTTCAAAAATATTCGAAAAAGCATTTTCCAGAAAATAAAATTTACATTCTGAAAAAAGATTTTCCTAAAAGGTAGTTTTCAGAATATAAATTTATATTTCGAAAAATAATTTTAGAAATTTTTGAAAGCTAAAGATAAAGGTGATTTTGTATTTTTCAAGGTGGGCGTTAGATTTAATAGGTGCAAGAAGTTTTTGCTCATATGAACAGGCCCGTACGAGTTGTAATGTGTTTGCCTTTGAGGCGTTGTTATGGGGGGAGAGAGGCCCTCTCGAGTTGTTGGGGAAGTTGTGTCGGTAGAAACGGGAAAAAAAGGTAGAGGACATAGATAGTTTTAGGATGTTCTCCATTTGTATCCACCGTTTTCTTTTTTGAACATAGTTAATAAGTTAGAGTTGTCTGTGTTCTTCTCCTTTACCTTTTTAATTTCATCAGTTCAAGGATTATCATAATAGTTTACAAATTTGAGTATCAAAATGGTGGTTAAACTATTACACTAAATATTAGTTAAGCAGAACATAGTATTTTCAAGCTAGAGGTAGTAAATAGAAACAATATATAAAACACAATTCTCATATTGAAAAAAAATAGTCATTCAGATATTACTCAATTACCACGTACAACCGCGGCAGAAGCTAAATGCTCATGACCGAAATATAATCCAAACAACATTTGGTGACACAACAGATCAGTACACTTTAGACGCAAATGTCAGTCACATGAGATGTCACAAAATGAGTCAATTTAAACTTATTTCTGAGGAAAGCAAACCAAAAGTCACTTTTCATATTAAGTACACCGAATCAATTTTTTTGCACAGTGGATGCTCAGTCTGAAGTCTATTCTGTTGCTTCAACCTGTTCTGAATTTTCAATTTGTTTCAGTTTTTCCAAGGCAGAAATTCGACTTTCTAGTGAATTGTGGAGGTCATTCATCTGAAAAAACAAAGAAAGTTCGTTCATCAAGTGGAACAGCACACGAGTTATAAAAATTACAATGTCAATTTTCAAACAAAACCTAACTTCATTTCCCATGCAAGAAAATGGAGGGAAGAGATGATTGACAATATACAAGATAGCACTACAAATGTGAGACAAATCTATTATGGATTTATTTATGTATTACTTAGAAGTGAATTTTTAAAAAAAAAAACTACATCTTTGTACATAAATTAGTTTTAACTTTTATGTTTCCTTTGTTTTTCTTCCTATCTTTGTTTTCTTAGAAATGTTTATGAAAAAAAGTTATCCAATCCAATGAGTATACATAATTTGAATTCAAGATTCAAAATACAGAAATTCCAAAAAAAAAAAAAATTGACAGCAAAACATATTACCCCGTAAGAACAACTAGAAAAGAAACCATCTACATTTTCTAAATTTGATAATAAACAACAATTTTAAACCATGAGAGAAGAGACATTCATTGGAGACAGCAACTATGATGCTAGTTTGCAGCTCGCATTGCATTCCTTATTCAAGCAAAACTAAGACAGGAAAACACTTGATGGAAATGCACTATAGAAGTTGAGGAGGTCTTGCAGAGAACAAAAAAAAAAACGAGAAATATTTATTCAGAGTCAGGAAGCAAGACAGAATTCATGAGACCCTAATAATATTTTAAAAAAGACTAGGGAGAAACAGGTTTGGGAAGAAAATACATCTAACAGTCCTACAACAGCAAGACCAGTCTCTGCATTAAACAAACTAACTAAAGGCAAGTGCAAAATAAATAAAATACATGTAGATATTACAAGTATGTGTATATTGGAGTGACAAGGGAATAAACAATAATCCTATTAAATATTTCCAACATTTCTGTTATTAACAAGTAAGGCTTAGGTCATTCTGAAAAAAATGTAAATATCACCAGCATACCATGACTGCCACTCAATTATCCAAATACCCATTAAGAGTGTGCAAACCCAAACCCAACCCTGCTCGGGTCGCACAAAAGATGTACTGTTAAAATTGAAATTGAACAGAATATTATCCTACATGGAATCTAAACCTTTGTTTGGATGGATGAATAAGAGAAAGTGAGTAGGAATGAGTAGAAAACGAAGTTGTTTGAGTTAAGTGAAAGAAAGTGAACATGAGTGAAAAGTGCGATAAGACTAAAACCAGATTAAAAGAGGAGGGTAGGGATCTTTATCCTTGCATAGAAGTCGACAAGGGAGAGGAAGGAAAAAAAGGAGACCAAGCAAAATCTCTCCCAATTTTAGTCTGACCTTTCAATTCAGTTCATTCAAAAGCAGGATATGGAAATGAAGTATACCGCTTTCCTCTGCACAGTCCTCATTCCATCAATCAGAAGACAAAATACAATCATTTAAAAAAATCAGAAACAAATGGGCATCTTCACTCCATTTTGTGGCTCAGGATAAGTAGAATAGCTTTAAAACCCAGCCACAACACAGCATCGATACAACCATCGGCGAAAACATTAACATTACAAAAAGAAAGAAACCATTTATGAGGAAAACAGAAGCCCCTACCAATTACAAAATTCTTACATATACTGTTCCCATTTCTAACCTATTTATCTCGACAATAATCGCCATCAACTCATTATCGCATCATATCAATTATTCCTCGTTCTAACCAAAATTCCAAAAAATGTTACTAATTACCACCTAGGAGCGCTTTCAATTAACAGCTCACGCAAATGACATGATTAAGGGAACAAAAAATACTAAATACAACACAAATCTACGAAAAAATCGAAAACACCAAAATGATAATAATTAAAAAAAAAAAAAAAAAAAAAAAAAAACAAAAAAAAAAAAAAAAAAAACAAAAAAAAAAAAAATAAAAAAAAAAAAAAAAAAAGGAAACATTGGTGAGGATATTTGCGTGTACCTGTTTGGAAAAAGATTGGTGTGCAACCTTGTAATCCTTGTGGAGTATATAAAGACCCGCAAACGACGCCGTTGCAGCCCCGGCGAAGAACGACGCCAATCTCACTCTCATCACATACCCCATTTTCCCCCAATTTCCTTCTCTCTATTACAGTCTCACAGGTAAACAAATAATAACCCAAAGATGCTTGGTAAAACGACGCCGTGTGTTTCCCAAATAAAATAGGAGTGTTTTCAATTCCATGAAATTTTTTCTCTAATGTATTAGTCTTCTAATTTTAAAAATATAATTTATCTATGTGTTGTAGGAGTAAAAATTCTCAAAATCAGCTAGTTTATCGTATAGTGATAGAATGACGTTGAGAATTCTCTTATACTTCTTTCATACACATTCTTACTTAGTCAGTCTTAAATATTATTCCATTAATTAAAATCAATATAAATGATATCTTATTTTTTAAAAATATAAAGTTAAAAAATATCATAAGAACTTAATATTGCAAAGAATAGTAAAAAATATGTTCAATAGCATTAGGAATTTTTTTCTTCAAAAAAAAACATGTACTTTAAGGTTGATTTGTATTAATTCTTTATAAAATTGGAAAAAATTATGTTTGTTTTCTTAGGGGTAAAACCAAACATTTATAATGATGCTTTGTTAATGTCCTTTAGAATGGGTAACTATTATAGTTTGAAGCATCGACTTTAAGCCAATCAAAATAAAGTTTATTCTCAATTAAATTTATCTTTATTTATAAATTTTCAAACCCTTCTTATTAAAACAATATTTGTGTACTACATTTATTTTTTCGTGTTGGTTATACGAGTAATAAATATTTAAATAGATACCAGTCTTTGAGAATCTCTAGCCTAAACAATTAGTTTTAGGAAATTGCTTTCTACACCTTATCATTTAGTTACTGCACTCAATGATAGGAAAGGATGGAAGTACTCATTTAGACATGTATCAAAGAAATTCTGATTTTTGAAAGTGGTTGGGTTCTTCATCAAAGGTGGATTCTCATCCCATTTGTTTCCTTTTTTCTAAAAAGTTGTAAAATTTCATTTTGGCTTGATTTAAGTTTCATTTAGAGTTGATTTGGGTTGGATTTTGATAGGAATTTGGTTAGGTTTGTGTTTGGTGTTGTTGGGAATGTGATTTGCGGCAGTTTAGGAGAAACATCGATGGTTTGCAACGGTCGGAGGCGTGAATCAAGTTGCAGGTTTGTCATTTTCGTCTGCATTCTGGATAGATGATTCTGAACATCTTTTGGAAAATTCTTTCTGAAACACAATACAACATTTTCGAAAAGTCCTTTCTGGAATGCAAAAAAAACACTTTTGAAAAGTCCTTTACAGAATGAAAAAAAGGTTTTGAAAAGTCCTTTTCGAAATGCATTTTCTTGTTTCTGGAACGCCCTTTCTATAATGAAATTGTCACCCTCCATTGACTTTCAGAAAATCCTTTTAAGAATGTATTTTTTGACTTCCAAAAAGTATTTTCCGTAATGTATTTTTTGGTTTTCGGAAAGAACTTTTCGAAATGTAATAATAAGCTTTCGGAATACCCATTTTGAAACACACACTACACCTCCCAATTCCAATCAAGGGCAGAGTTAGGATTTTAAAAATTTAATAGGGTGCAAGAAGCATTTGATGGGGCATAGGAAGCAATTGCCTTAATTTTATTTTGTAATCCATTGTCACAATGTTATTCTAGGCCCATAACCTTCCAGCTCATTTTAACTGAATACACGTCTTTTTATTTAGATCATCATTATTTACACCCTCTTTTTTACTAAAAACACCCCTTTACGCCCAGAACGGGTCCCAAGCCCTTCAGCATCAAGCCGAACAAGTGAAGAGGCTTTTAAAATCACCTCAATACCTTTACAGAAACGCCTAGAATTTTATCATAATGAGTCATTTCATTTCAACTATTACCCCTACTTTAAAACTTTCCATGTGACTGAAACCCATTAGCTTTATTTTAGCCACCCTTTTGTTTAACTTTTCAATTGATTGCCCAACACTCACCATTACTTTGTCTTCTCCATCCTTTGCCTTCCTTTCACTTCGCATCCTTAAGTACACTTTGATTTTCTTTTTCATCCCCAAGCCTTGTTTCATAGGCGTTTATTTTCCCTTTTTTAGGATATGCTCTTCTGCGATTATTATTTGTTTGATGGCTTTTGAAACCATGTACCCCTAGGCTAAAGCCAAACTTCTAAAAGAAACTTCTAGTTTTACTTCTTTTGAAGATAAGAGAAAATTATGTGAATTACAAGCTTTTAACAAAACTGACGAAAGGAATATTGTGATCGTTTTGTGTGAACCAGGAGAACCAGTATGTATATGTAGGGGTAACACGGGATTTAAAGGACCCCTTTTGCTTTTTCTATGTCATTTTATTTTCCAAAGATAGGGCTTAGACTACCCTTAGATATCTTTGGAAATAAAATCTTAACTATTTTGAATGTTGCCCTTATCCAACTTCACTCTAACAATTAAGCATTCATAAGAGCTTTATGCATCTTGTGTAACCATTTTGGTATGGTTTGCGAATATATTATTTTATTTTTCTAAAAAAACGTATTCCGGCTAGTTGTGGGTTTCTCTTAATGGAGTGAGTGAAAAAGGTCTTGTAACATCATCAAAATTTTAAATAAATATTATTATTATTTATTATTATTATTATTATTATTATTATTATTACTACAATGACATTAAGATATCTATTATAAAAAGAATATAATTGTAAATTTCATATTATATTATTTATATAAATAATTTTAAAAATCTAAATATATATATATAAGAAAAAAAATCATTCTATAACTTAATTTTATCTTTGTGCATTATGCCCATTGCGTATAATTAAACACGTCCTTAAACCAGCTTTTAAAAAAAAGTAAAATAAAATTAACTTAAAGTTTGATTTAAAAAGTAATAAAGTTACTGATAATCAATATTTTATTTTTATTTTTAAGAATAATCATTAAAAAAAAATATTTAAAGTAACTCGGACTATAGTGCATGCAATGAATATTTTATATATATATATATATATATATATATATATATATATATATAGATTAAAAAAAATAAGAATAACAGGACAAATCATAAATATATAAACCACTGTTTTTTTCTTCAAATTGGTGGAGGATTCATTATCTACTACGTCACTTACTGTGACGTCAACCACTCTGCTAATAAATGCCTTTCAGTAACTCTTAAATATGGAGACTGCCTTATATAAATAGGTTAAGAGATACGAAAGAACCAAAAAGAATATTTCCTCTCACGAAAATAACAACCTTCTTATCCTTCTTCCAAGTTAGTTTTGTAAAAAGAGAAATTTCATTTTTACCAAAGACTTCAAAAGTCACCCAATCCTTTAGCAACCTTCTTAAATATCAAAGGTAAGGGTAAAGGAGATATACTATTTTATTTTCTATTTCTTAAAATATTTTTACAGTGAGGTACCCCAAGCCTCACGTTATATTTTTTTATTTCATGTTGATACTGATTCTCAAGTATGATTTCCACACTATATCTGATTTCTGTCTTACACTCATGATCATGATGTGATTTATGGATATAGTTTGCGGTTGGAGGAACTTATTCTTGAGGTTTCAAATGAGCAGAAGATTGTGTGTTATTGGAGGGAGGTTGATATTAATCGCTCATTTATCCTGAATATTCACTGCTGTTGTATTCCATTATATATTAAGATTTTATGGAATTAATATTTAAGTTTTGTTTTTTTAAAATAAAAAATAAAAAAAGAGAATTTTTTTTATATAAAAACTGTATATCTCACTTTTTTTTTCTCTCTCTTTGTTAAAATATGAATGTATGATAGAGCAACAATAATGGATATGCCAAATCCTGCACAATCCTTCTCTGCAAACATTTCAACTTTCTTCCCTGGGAATGATTGGAGGACAAATGTAACAGAGGATTCTGTTACATTCCGGGGTGTAGCCTTTACAATTTTTGCCTTCACAAATTTTGAAGATGTACCTTTAACACTAGAAGGACCTGTAGTGGTTGTGTTCTTCATGCCACTTGCAATCCACAACAACCCAATAATTAACTTGTTTGCTCCACCGATGTGATGAAGCCGCATATGTTTGATAATTTGTATAATATGTAAATTGTTGTAATATATATATATATATATATATA
>Ga0209489_110576_pt1 | contig 10251 bp, 5 predicted proteins | sample SiratrowhiteBW_FD_187527 | JGI IMG/M metagenome (GOLD analysis project Ga0209489, IMG submission 187527) | Root nodule microbial communities of legume samples collected from California, USA - Siratro white BW (SPAdes) (version 2) | ecosystem: Host-associated > Plants > Roots > Nodule | place: USA...
TGTTATAGTTTTGTTAATTATTATTATTTATTTTGTTAATTGTTAAACTTAGGATCATAGTATCAAATAATTAAAAAATGATTGAAGAGAGAGAAACAATTTTAATTAATGTCATTAATTGAAATTGTCAACATGTCACTCTTATTTTGACCACTTTGAAATTATGACTATCTAGCTGGCAAAATTTGTCCATTTTGGTAAATAAAATTTTTTTTACCCATTTTAGGAATTAAAATTGAAAAGTACACCAAAATGGGAAAAAAGCCGAATAATGATGATGACAAGTAATTCTATCATAATCATAATCACTCTTTAGAATTACTTTTTATGTAGAGAGATATAGAATACAGATCTAATTATACTATCTTCACTGTTAAAATTTCGAAAAGTTAAGTGTGAAGATTAATTACTCCTTACAACTTTCCTAAAAGGAAAAATAAATGGGGAGGATTTGAGGGTATTTGATAAGGTTAGAAGTTTCTTACCTTTTAACAGCAGCTGAGACAACAGAAACTGGGGCCATGAGTGAGGTTTTGGGTTATATACGTAAAATGGAGAGAAAAGGTGTTTAAAAGTGTTCAACTTAATTGTTTCTCTGAGCGTGAAGCAGTGTTATTTCTCCGAAGATGGCTTAGGTCTTATATAGAGTGTTACCTTCCATGCAAGAGACGTACATAGGGAGATATAAGATTTATAGGTGAAACTGTAAATGGGTATGGATAAGATGGAGGTTCTAATATTCCTAAAAAAAATCAACATATTTACTATTATAGTTTCTCAATTTAAAAAGCTTGAAATAGGTTTCAAATCTTTAATATATAATCGACTTCTTAATTTAAACATCTAATTTTTTTTTCTAAATTAAATATATAATAAATTAAACATTACGATTAATTCTTTAAGTCAGCTGTGTGAGTTTAGAGTGTTGAGAAATAATATGTATTAAGTTATTTCTATTATTTATAATGATAATAATAAGATAAAAAAAACATATTTATTGTTATGATAAAAAAAATTAAAGGATAAAAAAGGGAAATTTAAAAATATTTTAATGAAAAATTAAAAAGAGAAACATAACATCAAAAATAAAATATAAATAAGTACTTTTTTAGAAAATTAAAATAAATTTGGATATCTTTTATATATTTAATTTTAAAAATAAATTATTAAGTACTAAAAAAAGTAATATATTAAAAATTAAAACTTATTTTAGCTCGTTTTAAAAGAAAACGTGCATTCGGGATGTCACTTTACATGATCCTAAAAGGATGAATGGTTACAAAGTTATTCACGAATCCTCTTGCTCAGTGGCGTGTTTGGCCAGAAAAGAGAAGACAAATGAGATTCAATCAACGTGTTCTACTAACAGCAGAACTATTAATTAGGGAACAAAGTATTGATGGTGTGACCTGCTATGTTGATGTGGGAATAAAAATAACTTTGATGAAAAATTAACTTAACCATTGTAGATCAATAATTTAGAAATATTAAATAGTCTTAGTTTCATTCAAAAATAAATATATAAAGAAATAAGTAAATATAAAATATATACAAAATTTAGGGCCATGCAAACTCTTGATAAGTTGGTCTACCTAGGATGAACAACGGTGGTCCAAATACTAAAGTGTCCACATGTTAAACGTTCTGTCATCATCTCTAACATAAATTCAGAGTTAGGGTCAGTTGGTTCATAAAAGAAATTAATGGAGTTTGAATTCAAATTGTAGAATGTAAACAATTTAAATATAATATAAAATGATAATTTAGCTTTGATTTAATTTTAGTGTTTTTATTACATATTTAGATTTTTTAATTTTTTTTGCTATAAATAAATTGAAAGTCGATATTTTATAGTATCTATACTTGGTCTTTTCATAATTAGTATATTTTACCATCGTTGCATTAGACACTATATCAAAACTTCTTATTTGATCTATTCTCAATGTTTTGTATAACTTTTACTTTCAATGCGTTCAAATTTCTTCTATTTCAAATTCTTTATCTTTGAAGCTTTGATTATCTTTCTGAAAATTTTTTATGCAATTCTTTCACTGTAGTTTCATTTTCGTTTCTATCAATTGCTTGACAATGAAATTTGATATATTTTTTCTTTCTTGATTTGAATAGTTTTTTTACTGTGTTGCACTTTGAATATTTTATAATTCAACTTTATATATCTTCTGTATGAGCTTCTTCTTCAACTCTCTTGACACTTGAATAGGAAATATTTGCTTTAGTGTATCTTGTGCATCTTTTCAGTATTGAAATCGTTAATTTGAATTTGATCGACAATTTGTAATCTTTATTTAAGTACTAATGTGGATATGAGAGCATCAATCAATTTGTCTGATATGTTCAGATAATAGTTTTATCTATCATGAAAATTGACTAGATCATTTGATGTTTTTTGGTCTGTATATAGTATATGATGTATTCTTGTAGTGTGACCACGTCTTATAGATTCATCTGGTGTGACCTTGTACTGTTGATTCGGCTGTCTAGAGTATTATGATGATATTGTCCAATTCCTTATTCATCAAGAACATTGTCCAATCTTTGTGGTAGCCCAGTATCGATAGATCTTCTAAAGGTGTATTGCTTTAAGAGTTCGTTTGACAAGATCTTCTGTGTGCTATAAGACCATAGTCTTATCTTGTTTAATTGTCTAACATGTTCACTCTTACAATACGTCTAGCTATAATGTCCAATGTGTATAGCATACAGGTATTGTGTAGTATGTTTTAACTCAATCCTTAACAGTGAAACCATATTGACATGTTCGTTTGATCCATATTTGATGGTGGTATCAGTTCATCTGATAGTCTTAATCCTCATCTAATGAGTCTTTAACTATATCTACATACTCATTAGTTTGGTTAGGCTTTTAGTTATCATTAAAACTCATATGACTATCTCATTATAAGATTGTCTAAGAGATATTACATCTTACAGTGACTTGACATATAGCATTTTAGATAATATATATATCTTTTATACATATAATTGGGGTTCAAACAAACATCTAAAAAAATATAAATGCACAACAAAATTCATAAGGTGTTATTATTTTATATATTAAAGCATGTGGACAAAGGAATATAAAATCAATAATTTCATCCAAAGTAGTTTTCCTTGTGTTTGATTCTAAGGCTGGAGAGGACTTATTTAAAAAGGTATTCCACAATGTTGAACTGCAACATTATGAATATCTCCTTAACTTACTTGGCAATGTTAGTCAGGAGAATTCTAGAAGGAGTAGTTTTTGGCAATCTATTATTCTTAAGATAAAAAAAAGAGATCGACTAGATGAAAGGGTAGTAAATTATCACTTGTAAGAAAAGTATGCTTAATAAAATCTGTCCTCAGTGTGTTACCCTTGTTTTTGATTTCGTGCTTTAAATTGCAAAAGATTTTTTTGTGAGGGTAGGACCACGAAGGGAGGAGGATAGTGTGGATAAGTGGAAAACAATTTGTAATTCAATAAAGGAATGTGGCTTAAATCAAAGATGTTAGAGCTTTCAACACTATTTTGTTACCCTAACGGAAGTGGAGGTTATTAACAGAAAATAAAAACTTGTAGGTAGATATATTACAGGCTAAGTATGACTCATGGAGAAGTTTGGAGACAATGTTGAAGAAACCAAATGAGTCATGGTAATGGAGAGATTTAAGGAAGGTTTGTGAAGGAGAAATAGGAAAATGGTTTTAAAAGGGTAGATCCATAGACAAACATATCTCCAAAGGGTTCTCTTATGTGTATATAACATGTTTGTAATATAAGATGGAGTTGCGGCTTAGACTTGCTCTTAACATGTACAAAGACTGTAAACATGGGCAACAACATAGTGATTGAACCAAGAACAATAGCATCTACAGTACATGAAAGAAATTTGGAGACAAGAAATTATGTACAACATGGTAAGGGTCAAGACAATTGTCAAGGATATTAACCACATCATCTAGGAGGGGAAATCAATTTTGCTAGACACATCAAACATACCATTCATAGCTAGAAGGGCTATTCTGACGCAGTTGGAAAAGGGTTATCATGGGATCAAAGACGAAGCACAAAAGCACTAGTTTTTTCCTAGACATAAAGATGATTTTCAGGGGTTGAAATATGTATATTCTTTCATATTGTTTTCTATTTCTCTTTGTGTATACACCTTTCTTTGCATATAGGTTGGGATACCTATATCTTCTTTTTCTACTGATAAATACCAATTTTGAGTGTTTTTATACATGAGAAAGCTTAAGTACTTGTGGGTTTAAGTGTTATTTAAAATAGTAATTACTCCCAATTTTAGATTTTTTTATCTAAATTGATGTTTTGAGTCTTGAGTTAAAGGAAATCATTTAATCTCAATTATTGTGAAATTTTGGGTATAAAAGAATGAAGAAAATGATATATTGGAAGATTCATGAAAAAAAGAAATAAAAAGATTAAAATAGAAAAAAGTCCAAGAGAAAAGTCACTTAACCTAGGTCCAAAACCAAGTTTAAAAGGAGATTTTTAGGATTTTGTTAAGCATCAAGACCTAGAAAACGGAGACAGACGGCTGGAATCAAGATTCTCTTCTCTTGCAATCTTCCTTTCATTAATTTGTAATGGCTACCATGAGTAGCTAAATTCTTCATCTTTGGGGTTGAATGTAATCTTTTGAACCCGTTCATATTTTGGTAATTTTTATATATAATATTCAGTTTCTACTTAATTGGTATTTTCATCTTATGCTTAATGCTAGATTTTATCTGATAAATAGAGTCTTGATTTTGATTCTTAAATTTAACTAGGAAGTACTTTTGAGTTTCAGACCTAGATAAAAATATTCAATATATTAGAATACTAAGGACACTACCAGAAAAATCATTGATAGTGACCAAAAAATCGGTCACTAAATGACCAAAATCGGTCATTGGTTAAAACAGTGACCGATTTAGTGACCAAAATCGGTCATTGATTAAAACAGTGACCGATTTAGTGACCAAAATCACTGATGTATAGTGACCGATTCTGTGACAGAATCTGTAACCAGATTCATTCTACTAAATCTGTGACCGATTTTATAAATATTTTAAAATTTTTTTAATATTATTTTTATTACCCACCATTAATCATTTCAATGATATTTTGGCTAAAGTGTACCAAGGAGGACTTGAACCCAAGACCCCTCAACAGCTTGAGACAGCCTATAACCATCATACCAAAACAATTTTTCTATCATGTTACAATTATTATAATTATTATTACAATTACAATTACAATTACTATTATTATTAAGATTATAATTATAAATATTATTATTATTATAATTATTATAATAATAACAATAACAATAATATTATTATTATTATTAATATTATTATTGATATTATAATAATAATAATAATAATATTATTATTATTAATATTATTATTATTAATAATGATAATAATAATTAATTTTTTTTATTATTGTTATAATAATAATAATAATAGAAATAATAATAATTATTATTATTAATAAAATTAATTATTATTATTATTATAATTGTTATAATAATAATAATTCTTATTATTATAATAATGTTATTATTATTATTTTTAAAATAATAATAATATATTATTATTATTATTATAGTTATTATAATAATAATGATTATTATTATTGATGTATAGTAACCGATTGTGTGACCGAATCTATGATTGATTCTGTGACCGATTTTGTTACCGATTCTGTAACCGAATCGGTGTCGGTCACTGATTTAGTCCCTAAGAGTGATCGATTTTTTTAGTCACTGATTCGGTCACCGATAATGACCGATTTTTTCAATCACTAATTTCAGTCACTATTGAGCAATTTTCTAGTAGTGAGATAAGTTTCGATGTATTGATTGCGTATAACATTTGTTCTTAATGTTGGGTAATTTACTAAATAGCTAAGGGATCAATGTTTAAAAAATTTCCTTATGAATTTCATATCAGAAGAATCGGTGTGAATGATTTTTATATGTGCATCAGTTATGAGTAGTTACGGATATTACATGTTTTTATCAAATCCAAAATATAAATGAGGGAGATAGATGAAATTCAATTCCAGAGTCCTTCTAGATCTTACAAACTCCTTTTTATAATTGTTATTTATTTTTTAATTGTTCTTTTATCGCTTATTAATAAAAATTATAATCAAACCATCTTGAAACTTTTATTTACTTAATGAGTCGTGAATTTGAGATTTAATAGCAAAATTGTTCTCTGTGGGATCAACATCCTTACTTTATAAATCTATATTAATTTTAACTCGGTACACTTGTCGAAAAAGGTCAACATCTACTAAAACAATTGAAACTAAATTACACTATAAAAAATTTAGTTAATATTTTAGATATAAAAAATTAGTTAATATTCAAGAGTTATTCCAAGATCTTAAACTACAGCCAAATGTAAATTCCTTTCAAGTACTTAGGCTTGTCAATTGGGAGATCCAAGTAAAAAACAATTTTGACAAGAGGTGATGGTAAAAATAAGGAATAAGCTAAATAGATGCAAGGGTGAAATGTTGTCATTCGCAGGGCAAGTATATCTAATAAAGTCAGTAATATCAACATTATCATTGTTTTACTTATCTTTCTTTAAATCACCCAAAAGCATATGTAAAGAGATAACAAAAATATAAAGGAATTTCTTACGGGGATGGGGCTCAGATGATAGGAAATTAGCTTGGGTGAAGTGGGAGGACATTTGTAAATCCAAATATGAAGGAGGGCTAGGAATAAGGGACATTGAGAAGTTTAATGTGACCCTTTAGCAAAATAGAAATGGAGCTTAGGTGTGAAAAACCAAGGTCTTTGGAAAGATATTCTGGAGTTAAAGTATTGGAATTGGAGAAACTTAAATAAGTCAAATACATGAGGATGGGCATAAAGGTGATTGGTTTGCAAATAATATTGAATGGAATCTTGGTTTATGTGATAAGATCAAATTTTGAAATGATCATGAGTAGGAAAAAGGCCATTAGATCAAACATTTCCAAGATTTTGTTTTTTATTTCAAAATCTAATGAAAAATTATAACAGAGATGGATGATTGGACAAAAGGAAAATAGAAATGGAAAATATCCTGGATAAGGAAAATGTTAGAGTGGGATACAATACAGGAACAAGAATAAGGAGGGCCATTGGAAGCAAACAACTTAGAATTGGAAGTTCACATGTTTGGATGTGGAGAGAAGATGTTGAGGGAGTTTTCACGCTAAAGTCAACATAGGATGTGTTACAACAATTTCTAGTTGGAGAAAACAGTAGTGTATTAAGTGTCTATGGAGTTTGATGACTTCCAAAACTCACAACACTTTAATTGTAGAATGCTTTTAAATAAGATTCCAACTAGGGTTAATTTGCTAAATCGAGGGATGCAGCTGGGAGACATTATGCAAGAAATGGAGGAGACAACCACACATCTATTCTTTACCTGCAAAATATTTCAGCGATTGTGGCAGTTATGTGATAGATGGATGGGATTAAGTTCAATCTATCATAATCAATCAATGGTTTATTTTCAACACTTTCATTGTCAGAAGTTAAATTTCAAACAAAATACAATATGGAAGGGTATGTAGTTAACTATCATCTAGAGAATTTGGAGTCATAGGAATAAGATTGTATTTAGGCAAAAAAAGATAGATGTAGAAGAAATTTGGTATTTGACTCAATTAGAAGTATCTTTATGGATAAAATATAAAATGAAAGGAGTTGTATTTCATATGCATAGAGTGTTATCAATGTCCAATGCAATGCCTTAAAACTTTGTGAAGTACTAAGCTAAAGGAGTAATATTGCTTATTATGGATAAGTATAAATTATTAGTAAGCAGCAAGGACATTTGATAACAATTGGGTGGCTACTATTATAAAAGGTTAACCTTAGTACAAGGTGATATTGGATGTTTGTTTTTATATTACTTACTTACTTTGTGCTCTATAGGGTCAGTATAGGAGAAATCTATGTTCAGTGAGATATTATTCTATTCTAAATAGAAACTTTTTGTACTAGGTAGTGATGCAATGTTTTGTGTGAATTGGAAGATCTAGCCATATAGGAACATGTGCATCTAGAGTAAAACAACAATTGGTGTCAAATAGAGAGAACCTATTACATTTGCCTCTGAGCTTTGGTATTCTATTTTGTCTTTAACTTTTTTGCCATTCTTAGGAAAATTATTTTGTTAGTGTTCACTACAAGAAAAAAGCTATTTAGAGATCAATTTTTAGCTATCAACTGAAATGGTTGCTAATTGTGACCAAAATAGTCACCAAATTAAATTTTAGTTGTTAAATAACTACAAAATATGAATTTAGTGACCAATTGAGTCAATATAATTGGTATCTAACGTTAGCTATCAAAGTTTTAGTGACTTATACCGTTAGATTCTAAATTGGTATCTAATTAATTTAGAGACTAATTTAGAATCTAAAGATGTAGGTCACTAAAACCTTGATAGCTAATATTAGATACCAATTATCTTGACTTAATTGGCTACTAAATTCAATCATTACTTCTATTTTGTAGTTATTTAGCAACCAAAATCTAATTTAGTGGCTATTTTGGTCACAATTAGCAACTATTTCATTTGGTAACTAAAAATTGATTTCTAAATAACTTTTTTCTTGTAGTGATTGTATATAAATTAAGTTAGAAGGATTTTGGGAAAAGTCTTATGTTTGAGTACAGGCTCGAACTATAAAATGTTAAAAATATTTAGATACAATTACAAAGAACGAATATCACATAGTTATATATGGTAAAAATTCTATTTAAAGTGACAATTTATATATAACATCACTACTACCAATATCACACTATCAAATGTTGTATATATATATAGTTAATTTTATGTTGGGTGAGAATTTTTGTAAAGAAAGAGACTATGCGTACATATCTTTACATATTTTTGTACAAGACTGAAGTATCCTTGAAATACTTCTATATATATATATATATTTAAAACTTTAAAAATTAATTTAAAAAAAATGCATATGCATTAGTGTGAATAATAATTCAAGTTTGACACTGCGCTGAAATAAAGTTTATAAATAGCAACAAATTTAGTACAATAACATGTCCAAAGTCAATATCTATTTTTCGTCATTTTTTTTATTTACCCACATTTTGAAGGGTATGCTATGATGCATAGTTATCCTAACACACAGTGCAAAATCTTAAGTTATTCTAGCATAATCAATAATAATTACTTATCCAAATCATACAAATGAATTGATCACATATTAATTTCCTCAACCTACACTGTCCAGATGATATAGCAGTAAATTGATTTTGTCATCTCCAAGTTAAATTGATGACCATTTTTTTAGACAAAAAGGATTGTATAAATTTTAGGAGTACTTGGGTAGTCTAAAAAAAAAAAAAAAAAAAAAAAAAACATACTGCTTTATTAAAGATTGGTTGAAATCTCCTAGTAATTACATAGTTTTACTAACTCGGTAATATCATACATCTTCTCTAATACCCTAGAAAATAGCTATGGAATAAAAACTAAACCAAAATTTAATTTTGGAGATAAATAAGATAATAATTTTTTTTTAACAGAAGAGTTGTTTAAGTAAATAAAAGATAATTATTTACTTTTTATTTTTATAGCAAAGACCAACTCTCTTTCCCTTAAAAGATATTCTGTTTTATTCTAATAAAAACTACCAACTCTCTCTCTAAGATATTTTATCTCTCTAAGAAGATATTATATTTTATTCTAATAAAAATCACCAATTATCTCTAAGAAGATATTTTATCTCTCTAAAAAGATATTTTGTTTTATTCTAATAAAACTACCAAATCTCTCTCTCTTTAAAAGGATATACAGTTTCGTTCTTATGAAAACCACTATCTCTCAAACAAATCTCTTTAAAGTTTCTACCTTCTCTCTAGATTTGTGATCTCATAGATTATCAGATTGACAATCAGAAGACACCCTTAGATTCCTAGCTTTGCGTAGATCAAGAGTGTCCGATCAGATTCTTGAACAGAGTTAGGTTGCTTGTGATTTTAGGGTTTTGAGTATCTCTACTCTATAGAGGTAAGGGAAACTAGTTGCATGTATTTTTTTATAAATGTTTGTCTCCTTTGAAATAGAAATTTATTTAAAGTGATGATACTTGCTAAGGAAAGCTAGTTTGATTGTTTTTTTATAAATATTGTAATTATTTATTTTATTAAATATGAATTGGATGGAATGAATGTTTATGTATGGTATGATGTA
>Ga0209489_110577_pt1 | contig 10250 bp, 7 predicted proteins | sample SiratrowhiteBW_FD_187527 | JGI IMG/M metagenome (GOLD analysis project Ga0209489, IMG submission 187527) | Root nodule microbial communities of legume samples collected from California, USA - Siratro white BW (SPAdes) (version 2) | ecosystem: Host-associated > Plants > Roots > Nodule | place: USA...
GTTTTAGTAGAATTCTGAAGGTAGAAATTTTAAATACTTTAGTTTAAAGGATTATTGTATGTTGATGAATTTTAATGATGATTAGTAGAATGTTTAGTTTTATGCATGTTATTTTTGGGGTGTTACAAAATTCAACCAAAATCAAATGTTTTGCATGTAATAATAGACGAGACTATATAAAATTCAGGGCTTGTACATACCTTTGGAATGATTAATTTGTGCTCAGCAAATTCAGCTATATATCCAACTGCTCTTGAGATCCCTACTCTAACTAAAAACAACAAAAAATAATATCATTAATTTGAGCTAAGTATCTTTCTAAAAAAAAGAATTTGGGCCATACAGTTACTGCATATATTAAATTTTAAAATTGAAAATTATCAACCTCGATCAATATATAAAATTTAAAATATTTCTTAACATACCTTATAGAGCCATGATTTTGTTGAACATCCTAGTCCTCTTATCACTATTTGAAAGCAAATATTGCAGTAATTCTTACTGTGCAATTATTGCTTCATTCCAAAATGTTAAACATTATGCACTCATCTATATAAACATTTTGCACTTGTTTATATGTGGTTATACCTTTAACAAGGAAAAGTCGTATTCATCTTTTAAGTTGGAACAAATATACCTTTATAAATTTCTTGACTCATAAAAATATTAAATTAATAGAGGAGTATGGTCCTAGGACAAACATTTCTTTCAACAATTTTCAAGTTCTGAACCATGCTGGTTTAGAGACTAATTTATGCTCCACAAAAGACTTCTATGGCCAAATCAGATACCGTAAATGCCATCATATTATGTCAATATTCAACATTAATAATGAACAAATTTCTGACAAACATAATAACTAATCCCAAAACACAAATCTTGATAAAAAAAAACACAAACCCTAAATTATACAAAAAAATTCTAACCAAATTCTAAACAGAAACCCTAGGTGAACGAAAGAAGAGAAATTGAGAATGTGACCGAAATAGTTAGGAGATCAAGATTGAGAGACACATCAGAGACGAGGGAGAGCACAACGATGACTGTAGGGAGAATACGCCAGATGACAAACAGTGGTGACGACGAGGAGAGGATGGTCGATGAGAGAGTGGGGAGATGAGATGAAAATGTTGAGAGAATGAGGTAGGGGACGAGGTAGGGTAAACAGAAGATTTGTGGGAATGAGGTAGCATAGACAGAAGATTTGTGGGAATGAGGTAGGGTAGATAGAAGATTTGTGGGAGTGAGGTAGGGTAGACAGAAGGTTTGGTAGCAGGAAGAGTAACTATTTTATTTTCAAAACCTTTAATCTTCTATTTGTATGAGCGGGAAGTCTAATTTTTCTAATTTTTGTAAGAGGGGGAAGCTTACAATTTTATCTTTAATGTTTTGGTTTTAGGAGAGTGAGTAATAGGTTACATTCAAAACATGTGATTTATACTATAATTTATATAGACCATATTTTTTTTAATTTTAGAACACACTTTTTTAATGTGGCCTATGTTTTTTAATAGGTACAGGAAAAAAATGTGGCTTAAACTGGCCACAATTCAAAAAGTGTGGCCTATAATGAAAATAATCCACACTTGTAAAAGTGTGGCCTTTTCTACTTTTAGGCCACATTTATTTGTCTGTGGCCAACAAAAGTGTTGCCTAAAATGATAAATATTGTAGTGAATATAATAATAAATAATATTTAAAAAAATAAATATTATATATTTTTATAATAAAAATATTATATGATATTATTAGTAAAATAATTAATAGTAATATAAATATAGTTATAATTTTAAAATAAAAATAAATTATATACATCTTAAAGTACCAAGACCCCTCATCAACTTGAGAGAACATATAACCATTACACTAGAGTAGTTTTTTTGTCATATTACAATAATTATTATAGTTATTATTATTATTATTATTATTATTATTATTATTATAGTTATTATTATTATTATTATAATGTTAATTATTATCGAATGAATAAATCCGTTGCTAAATTGGTGTGCAATTTACCGACGAAATTTATTCATCGGTAAACTAACGGTCAATTTGACAGTAAGTTTTTTTATCGATAATTATCGATGAATTAAATATGTCAGTATTTTTTGCTTTTCTTGGTGAATGAAGAACAATAATAAGATAAGAGGATGTTGTACAAGGTGCTTTTCATTTGAAAGCACAACATTTATAAGGTGACAAAGATAAGGAAAATAACAAATGGAAGAATAAAAAAAACTGAAAGGATCAGCAAGCAACAAGGTTGACTTTTCCTTCTGTGCAATTGTAAAAAGACAAACCATCTTTAAAGAAAATGTAAGTGGAGGTTAGATATCAAGCACAAAAAAGTGGTGATCTAGCACCTTAGAGTGAACCTACAAGTCTCAATCGAAAGAGGCAAAGGTGACTATGGCGGAATAAGGAGATGAAAAACTTTATGTTGTAATTGCTACAACCACAAGTTTAGGGACTTATGGTTAATGGACACAGTGGCAAAAACCATACGGTCAATGATGAGAAGCTTTGAAAAGATATCAATAACGTCTATATTTTCAAAAGTAAAAGTTGGCAATGATGACTTCATCCTAACTAAGAAGAAAGGGACTATTTACTGGAAGTCGACATGTTTGAAGTATATCTCTAATATTTTATATGTGCCTATCATTGACTAAAATTCGCTCAATGGATCTACTGCGGTTCTAGAACCGCGGTTGTAAACCTAATAAAATCGCGATTAAATGTGTTTTTTCTACTAGTGTGTAAAACCCTTTCACAACTTAACCTTGATTACCTTAATAAAGAAAACCACGAAAATAAAAACATTATAAAATAAAGATTGGAAAAAAAATCACTTGAATACAACAATTATGACAACAACTTATACTATGAGTAAGAGAACGTGATTTCCAATAAAGAGTAATGTTGAAAAATACTAGAATCTTGATCTTGAAAAGATATTTCCGAAAAGAACTATTTAGAAAGTATTTTCAGCTTTAAGAATGTCATAACTTTATAATTTTGTAATTTATTTTTGTTTCATTGAAGCTCATGTATTTAAACAACAAGGTATTTAGTTTAGTTTGGGAAAACAAATCTAGTATAATCAATTAGTTGAAAACTATTTTAATCAATAAACATATTATAACTCAATTGAATATTTCAATAGATTGAACTACATTTTAATTCATTGAAATCACTTGAATCCGGATTTTTAGTGATTTGAATGGATTGATTCACGTTTCCATCAATTTAAATAAAGCAAATTAGTTTTCTAATGAAAGTTTCAAGACTTTAATAAGTTGAAATTTAATTCTATTAAGTTAAACTATTCAAACATGAATTTTATATAAATATTGACATTTTAACTAGTTAAAAAGTGATTTAATATATTGAGATGGCTTATCCTTCGTTAAAAAAACATATAAAACCATTTTATACTCACTAAAAGAAAAAAAGTTATTTAGAGACAAATGAAATGGTTGTTAATTTGACCAAAATAGTACCAAATTAAATTTTGGTTGCTAAATAACTACAAAATAAAAGTATTGATTGAATTTAGTAACAAATTAAGTCAAGATAATTGGTATCTAAATTGGTATCTAATTAAGTTAGAGATTAATTTAGAATCTAATGGTATATGTCACTAAAACCTTGGTGACTAATGTTAGATACCAATTATCTTGACTTAATTGGTCATTAAATTCAACCATTACTTCTATTTTATAGTTACTTAGCAACCAAAATCTAATTTGGTAACTATTTTGATCACGATTAGTAATCATTTTATTTTATAATTAAAAATTAGTCTCTAAATAACTTTTTTTCTTGTACTGAATTTAAAAATATGTTTTTGATAAGATCAAACATTTCCTATTTACTCACACAACTTTCTAAGAAATTAATTAACTAATATTTCTAATTGAGTAATTTAAAATAATTATTTCTTTTTTTTATAAATTCCTTCATTATAATTAATAATTAAAATTTAATTTATTAATGTTAATGATTTAATTTATTATTCTATTAAATATTTGTATCATTTAAATAACATAATATAATATGATTAATTTTTTAAATTATCTTTAATTTTAATTTTTAATTTAAAAGGTGACTTGGTTGATCGATCCACGTATGCTTCTCAAGTGTGACAGGTCAAGCAGGATAAGATAGAAAAGAAAAAAAAAAAAAAGAACTCGTGAGTTGAAAACACTAAATTAATTATCAAATTTATAGTGAAGTAGCAACATAGTCTACGAGGTGACACTCACTTTTAACATCCCTACTTGTCTATGTTGTTTTTTTTTTTTTTTTTTTTTTTTTTTTTTTTTTTCTTTTACAATTTTGAAAACAACATTTGTCCTCATTGTGATTATTTGAGAAAGAAGACTTCTACAGTTTTACTACTATTATTATGTTGCATACGTACTAGGCAAAAAGTATTAGATACAACAAAGTTTGAATGTAAAATTAAATATGTTTTTTACTGGAGTTTTTTTAGCTTTCTTTCTGTTAATATAAATTTAGCCTCAACCTTATGAAAATATTAAATTATGAACCACATGCATGGTTGGAGAAATATGTTTTACCGCGGAACACCATTGATTACGGCGTTTTTATAGTTTACTAAATACCCTGCAATTCAAATTGTAAACTGAATATAGATTTTTTTATCATCTGTAATAATTCTGGTTGACTTAAACAAACTTCTTCTATATATATATATATATACGATTTCTATACAACATGAAAAAAGGTTTTATTTTTTACTTTTACTTTTAACTACAAAAATATTATCTCTTAATTTTTTACTTTTTTTTAAGAGTTTATATTATAATAACTATAATCTCTGTTTTATAAATTGGACCAAACTGATAGAAGGTCAAATAACCAATTTAAATGAACAGTAGAACCTGCTTGAAAAAAAACAATAAAAAATTAGTTTGTAAGATAAATAATATTTAATATAACATTGTTTTGACTTATTTCTTAAAAATAACAATCAACATAAGATATTTTTTATTTTTTATCTTTTTTATTTTAAATCTAACTTTTTTTATTATGATTAAATGGAGATTATATTTCGATTTAAATTCTATAATATATTTAATTTTAAATTTGAATATTTTATACAGAAAGAGTCATTAAATCTATGTTTTATTTTTACTTTTAATATAAAATTATTATATTACATGTTTTTAATATTGTTTTTAAAACATCTAGTATAAGTTATATCAATTTTTTAAATGAATTTCCATAAGTTCAACACAAGGTCTCCATTTTTGGCTATGATAATGAGAAGTGAATATGGTATGATCCACTTCCATTACACTCATGAAAAAAATTAAAAGTGATTTTAAGTCAAATGTAGTTTTTGAAGAATTTACTTTTTATGTTCCCTGCAAAGAAACTTTCTCAACTTTCACATTCAAATTTCAAAATGCAAAGGTATATGGAAGACATGCTGAAGAAAGACAAGATGATGAGAAAGAATTGCCTACGATATCATGCTTCCTAAATTGCATTCTCTTGCACTGGAAACCTTGCATCTGCTTTTCAGTTTCTGTTTGCCATTAACATCTCATAAGGACAAACCAATTCATTCCTCTGCATCACTTAATCAAAAGGTCAATGCACACATCATTTATATCACTTCACAATTTCTTATTTCATTACGATATATTCACATCCAATATTAATAATAACCAGTTATTAGCGACTTAATTATTTGTGAAATATTAATCGTAACTGATTATCAGCCACTTAATTATTTATCAAACATATGACTCACATGTTACTACTGTTATATAAAATGAATGTCAATTCACTCTATATACGAAAGATGAGACACTTTTTATTCTTTAAATAGAATTTTGGTTATATCAATAACTTGAAATTCACTATCAATTCACTCTATGTACGAAAGATGAGATATTTTCTATTCTTTTTATAAAATTTTGATTACATCCATAACTTGATATTTACTATTAGTATAAGAAAAATTGATTTTAAAAATAAATTTATTGATCACTAAACTCATAAAATTAGTCATTATATTAATTAGAGATTAATTTAAAATCTATTAGTAAAAAGTGTTTAAATCCTTGATAGTTAATTTTAGATACAAATTTAGATTCTAATTTAGAAACCAATTTAGTTACCATTAAATAAAAACCAATTTATATACCAAATATATAGAAATTAATTTAGTGATCAATTATATAAAAATCAATTTAGCAACCAATTTCATTAAAACCAATTTAATAATCAATTTCATTAAACCAATTTAGCTACCAAAATATATAGATACTCATTTAGTGACCAAATATATAAATACCAAAAGACGGTCACTATATTGGTCTCTAAATAATGCTAATATAAATTTAACTCATCAATTAGTGGTTGTAAATACACACCTATTTTACCTTTTGGACTGTGAGGCATAGGGATAATCAATGTCAAAAACATAAAAGGAGTAGTCATGCATAATTCTAGAGGAAGATTGTAAGGAGTGAAAATTACTAGCCAACAAGAATAAGGTGAAGTCAAATTATTGAAAGGTGAAAAGCCATCAGAAAATAAAGCTAACCTTACATTTCTTGGTTCAGTTGCAAATTCATGATACATTTTATCAAAATGTTTCCAAGCTTCACCATTAGATGGATGACACAATACTCGAGGTTCTCGTCTATTTTCATGATGCCACCTCATATGTGGAGCAGAACTCATGGAGGCATATAATCTCTTAAGCCTAGGAATGAGAGGTAAATAATGTCTTCTCTTGATAGGAACCTCTTTGTATTTACCTCTACCAACATCTTGTATATGAAAACGTGGTTTATAACAAAATCTGCATTCTTTTGAATGCATTTCTTAATCAGTGTAAAATAAGATACAACCATCAACACAACAATCAATTTTATTTTATTTTTTTTGCAGTTAAACCATGTTTTGAGACTAACTTTTTGGCCCCATAAAAATCTCTAGGAATAAGATTACCAGTAGGATGCGTCTCTTTTATAAGAGCTAATGTTTGATCACAAGATCTTTAAGACATGTTTCCCTCTGATCACAAGATTGCCAAAAATATAACAACAAAAGATAATTCAATGTGATTATTACATCCAGGCCATAATGGTTTTTGGACTGCATCTAATAATTCATAAAATTTTTGGGCTTCTATATTTGGAGTCTCATCCACACTTGAAGAATAATCCATTTCTTCATTATGATCCATTTCATACTCTAAACCAATAGCATTATAAACCATGCTCTCAAATTTATTAAGGTGTTCCTCCTCTGTACTGAAAACTTCAAGACTAGTATCTAAGCATATGTTTGGGTCACTTTCTCCATGACATGTCCAATACCAATATTCAGGAATGAATCCTTTCTTATAGAAATGAATTTTAACTTCTTCAAAAGGGAATAACTTTAGATTTTTGCACTTAGAACAAGGACATCTTATTTTTCCATTGGACAAATTTGTTTCTTGACATGCATAGGACACAAACTCATCTACTCCTTTCTAAAATGCATCATTATATTCCCTTCTATTAGACATGAATCTATTATACATCCAACTTCAATTTTGACGAATATCCATAATCTGTCGTATAACACAGTGTATCATTCAACTATACAAGAAAGTTTTATAATTTGCCATTGCTTAATTTATTTGAGGGCAATAATCTATATCCCCTAAACTATGGACATAAAGAATGCCAAACCTTTTTTTTTTTTTTTTGAAGGAGATTTCGACTAGTATGTACTTGAGAATTGAAAACGTAGTTGGTGAAATAGGAAGTAAATTGAACTGCCAAAGTGACAATGAATGTAGCTAACACTGCAAGAAAATCATATATTTGAGTATTATACCAGTTAAACAAGTATGTGGAATAGGAAGTAAATTGAACTCAAGTCTGTGGAATAGGAAGTTGCCAAAGTGACAATGAATGAAATTTTAATGAACACAGCCATGGTGAACAAAAAGGAATGAGAAATCATGCCTTATTGTTTGTAAATCCATTGGAACTATATAGGAATGAACGCATGCAGGAAAGGGCGTTGAAAATCAACAATACAAAATATTAATTATTCCTTAAATATACGTCAGTACTACTAAAATAATAGTAATAATTCATTGAGGATGTATTTGACATTAAATAATAAATAATAAATTATTAGCTAAGGTATATTGGTTTCAGATAAGAACAATTATTTGATAAGCGTTGATTTTTAGTGATTTTGTGTAGATTTTGTGATTGATTTTGTTAGTAATTAGGTTTATTTTATTATTAATTAGGTTTACATTTGATTTTATTATTGATTTTTCAATTTAATGCGTTTTATTGTGGAAAGAAAAAATTTGTTGAGAATTAGGTTAAATATGAAGGGAGAAAGAGAATAGAGGCGCCGAAATTGAGGAAAGGAGTAGAAAAAGAGCATAAGTGACTTTTCGCTTAAGCTAAAGACACAGCCTGGGCTAAAATTCACTTAAAGTTTATCATACACGAAAACCTAAATCGAAGATGTCAGCGTTACTGAAGACATGACTTACGAAATAACGGCCACACCTTGATCTAATTCAAGGGACGAAAGTTATATAAGGAGGTTAGGATCAAACGTGAGGGACATCATCACTTCTCATTCATCACCTCTCATTTTATGGAGATCTTGGAGGCTGCCGTCATCAAGCTCCATTCTTTTGTTTTTCTTTTGTATTTTCATGGCTACCATGCGTAGCTAACTTCCTTTCTCTAGGGATTGAATGTAATTTCTCACTTCAAATGCACTCTTAATTCTATTTTTATATCATTGAATCCAAAAAGTTTTGTTTTACGTTTTACTATATCTTGCTTTAATTTAGATTTCTCATTGTGACTGGAAAACACTCTTTGAAATTGGAACTAAACGTAAATGCATTACATGTATATGTTCAGGGATAGATTATAGTGTAATGACTGCTTATAGCAACTGATCTTAATGTTGATTAGGTTATTCTAGCAACTAGGGATAGAAGCTAGGTAATTTAGTTTATGAAATTCAATGCTAGAGGAATCAGGTTGAAAAGGCTTTTATTTGCACAGATTGGTAATTGGAAAAGATGATATTGAATTAGGTTAAGAGTGTATGCGAAGGAGAATATTACGATTCAATCCCGAGGCTTTTTATTATTATTAAACTCACATTTTTATTCATAATACAATTTAGTATAATTCAATTTACAACTCCCGTTCCCTGAGAATACGATACTTTTCTTACTGAAAACGTTTTAGGCTGAATTCAAGAGGGGGGGTGAATTGAACTTAGAAAGATTTTTATTCAATTTAGACCTTTGAAAATAGTTTTCGCAATTTGAAAAACTTTATTGAATCTTGGTGTTAAAGATATAGGGTGCAGTAAAGAAATAAATTGATTCAAAGCATGAATGAATCAATTTGTTATACAGACAAATATAAGTTTTTCAAACACACAACAGATTCACAATCACACAGATTTATAATTTCACAGTAGCACTTTAAGCAGATCAAATTCACATAGTTCCAATAGCAATGTTACACTCAGATCAGAATCACACACAAATCCAAATTTGAATGAGAGCAGATAGGAACAGAATTACAAAATACAAATTTAAAACTCCTAACACAGCACTACACAGATTTCAATCAATATTAATAAATCTGATAAAGTTTCGTAACAGCAGTAGGACTTGAAAATTATTCAGAATGCAAATTCAATTATTCAGTTATACCAAGAACACATAACAAGAATACAAATTCTGCAGTTTTACACCAATTCAGCCAAAGTTTCAATTCTTTGTCAAATCACAGATTCAGAATCTTCTATGTATTACAGATTTAGAAAAGAACCAATCTGATAAACAAAATTTCTTTGATAGCTATAGCAGATTTATTTGAAACCAATACAAAAGAATTCAAGTTACAATGCACAAATCAATATTCAGCAAAGGACATAAACCAGTTTTATCACGATTACCAAAAATTAATTCAATCTTTCAATTTAATTCAATATGCAGTGCAAGAACAAATCAAGATTATGAGAAAAGGGTTTAAGAAGAAGAGACACAATCAATTTTATACTGGTTCACCACAAGGGCTACATCCAGTCTTCTCTGCACCACTTGCAAAGAAAGTTCCACTAACTCAATTAATTGTTCACATACAATTAATCAACCAATTCCTACTCCCCGTAGAAATCAAGAACCCTGCTAAATTGATCAACTGCTC
>Ga0209489_110580_pt1 | contig 10248 bp, 7 predicted proteins | sample SiratrowhiteBW_FD_187527 | JGI IMG/M metagenome (GOLD analysis project Ga0209489, IMG submission 187527) | Root nodule microbial communities of legume samples collected from California, USA - Siratro white BW (SPAdes) (version 2) | ecosystem: Host-associated > Plants > Roots > Nodule | place: USA...
ATAATATTAATAACTATAATATTATTAAAAATATTTTAATATAAATATAAATAATTTTAATAAATATATTATTAGTATTAAAAATATTTTTCATGTAAATATAAATCTAATAACAATAATAATAAAACTAATAATAAATAAAAATTATTAAAAATAAAATTAAAAATATTTGTAGTATAAATATTAATAATACAAATTAAATAATTAATAATATTAAAAAAATAATATGAAAAAAATAATATTAATAATAATATTATTAATGATATCAATTAATAATAAAGTTATTATTATTATTGTTAATAATAAAATAATTACTAATATTATTTTTGTTTTTATTAACAATAATAACTACAATATCAATAATAGTATTCATATTAATGTTTATAATATTAAGGAAAAATAATATTAATAATATTTATAAAATTAATATTAATAAAATTTATAATATTAACATTAATAGTAATAATATTATTGATAATATTATTATTAACTATTATAATAGTAATAATGATATCAATAAAAATTTAATAATAGTAAGAAAAATATTAAAAATACTATTAATATTAATTATAATATTAATAATATAAAAAAATATTAATATTGTTAATAATATTCACCTTTACTAATATTATTAATAAATTAATAAAAATATCATTAACAAGACATAATATTATTAGTAGTAATTTTATCTATGAATATAAGTTTGTAGGTATTACCCACGGACATAGGTCGTGTTAATACCTACGAACCTGTATTCGTGGATAATACTACCGAACTTATATCCGTGAATAATACTTATGAACCTATATCCATGGATAATACTCCGTAGGTAATATCTAAGGATCTATATTCGTGAGTAATACTTATGGATATATATTCACGGATAATATCAAAATAGTAATTAAAATACTATATATAATATTATTAACATAAATAATGTTAATATTATTAATTAAAATATTATTAATATTTATTATCATCATTACTATTGATAATAATAATAATAATAATAATAATAATATATAATAACAATAATAATATTAATAACAAAAATAAAAAATAATAATACTAAAAAAAATCTTCAAAAAATAACAATATTTGAGAGTTAATAATAATAATAATAATAAAAAAGATGACGATGATGATGATGACATACAATAATATATTAAAACATGAATAATATTATTCTCATAATATTAATAAAATTAATAATAATATTAATAATATTAATGTAAATAATAACAATAATAACAATATTATTAATATTATTAATTTAAATATAAGTCATTATTAACAATACAATTTTTTGGTAATATTCTCATATCTTATGTTGAATTTACCTACGAATACAAATCAGTAGGTAATAATCTGTATGTAATGTTGAATTTACCTATTGATACAAATCCATGGGTAGTGCTGAATTTACCTACAAATATATATCCGTAGATAATAATTTGTAGGTAATACTCAATTTACTTACGGATATAGATCTATGGATAATAATCTGTGGATAAATTCAGTTTTTCTTGTAATACGTGTTTTTTCTACTAGTGAATATTCCTTCTTCCCTTCAGACTTTTATGATGGACTCTACATTTGAATTTGTTGGGGGTTAGAGTGATGAATAATCTTAGCATGCTTAAGAAGAATTATGGATTAGAGTGCAACAAAGGCACAAATGTCTTTATATTAACAAAGAAAAGATGGCCTGATAGAATCTCTTATGGATTGTTGAAACATCTTGCAAAGGAGTTGGTGAATCTTGACATGGAGAAATCAAAGGATGTGTGTACAAGTGATTGAAAAGTAAAAATGCTTACCAAAGCACAAGTTAAATATGCATGCATTATGCATGTGTTTCTTTTAAGATTGGTAGAATGGTGTTATCAGATGAAGATAGATATAGTCATTAGATTTGTTTACTTCTTTTTGTTAGAGAGTATTATCACTTTTGATTATATGTATATATATATATTATCTTTTCTTTATATAACTTTTAAGCTAGAGATATTTTAACTCACATGAACTTGTTAGTTATTATAAAGTTATACATAAATATTAACGATTTTTTTTTTTTTTTTTTTCATTGTTGAAGAGGTGGTTTATTCTGATAATATATTCACATATGAAAAATATATTTTAAAATGAAAGAAATTAACTCTGTCCATCTCATTCTAATTTTTATATTTTTCTAAAGAAATCAGCAAAGTCAAATCTAAAAATGTTTTCTTTTTGTAAGGAACGAATCCGGAAAGTTAAAATAAAAATGTGACTTCTTTTAATGTTATCGAACAAAATGTCACTACTGCAACTCTTCTCTTCTATTTTGTTTTTTTGTCATCATCCACATATTTTGTCACTGCTGATAAATAGAAAATAGTGTTTGGTCATAATTTGAGTTTATGATAATATCAATCTTATAAGATTGGAATGTAAAATTAGACTCTATAACAACATTTTATGAATTAAATTTAACTTAACTCAATTATAAAAACCGAATTAACAATGAAAATTTTCCTATTCTTCTATACTGTAGTTTTGGTCTGAGATCTCTGATAATATTTGTAGAAAGTTAAACTAATAGAGGGTCTGATTCAATATATTCACGTAGGAAGAGGATGAGACAGAAAAAAATCAGTTTCTTGAACCAATTTCAGTTTTCTAAAGAATTAATCTTTTAACCCCTAATCCAAAGATTCCCCAACAAAAAAAAATAAAAATGGATGTGGTGGACGGAAAAAGTCAAATAGATACTACTCTAGGAGCCAATTCTCCAAGATGAAAAGAATACCTGTCTTCTCCCACAAGGCACTTGAGTTCCAAACCAGGTTCCACATGCAAAGCATATTTGACCTTGCTTGTCCTCCTCCAAATAGCACTCCAAGACAAACCTAAAAGTTCGTTTTCCAAGGGTTCTTCTATATATTTCAGAAAGCACCTACCTGTGGCAAATGGATAACACGGCACCTTACTCAAAGAAGGGAACCCTGACAACAGAATTTGTTCTACAATGCAGAATTTTTTGAATCAAATGAGGTTAGTACTTCTAAATTTTTACTGCCAAACATGTTTTGGTATTTCATGCCAGTAATGCTGAAATGAACTCTTAATAAATAGACTTCTGTTTATGTTTTACCATGTGACTATGAAAGCATGAATGCATTCTCCTTTTCAGTCTCCCTTCTTGCTGATAGTAATTGAATGCATGCACATAATTTTAGTAGCTCATAAAGTAGCTTTTCATTCAAAAAGTATGCTTTCACATATAAATAAAACCATGTGTTCATAAATATTATATGCTTACATGAACACTTTTGTTAGGGTCCCATTTACTGGTGCAGAGGAGAGCAAATCTGGTCCTGTTGGCACCAATGATTCGAAAATACCAATACAAAAAACTCAATCTTTCAAAGGTAATGTTTCAAAAAAATGTATTCTCCTTTAGGGCTTTATCATCTGTATATTGAGCACATTTGGCAAGAAAGAGAAATTGTGAAGTTCAAAAGGAAGGAGCTGAAAGATTGTGATATGCTGTAAAACTGTAACCGGAAGTAGGGACTAAAAGAATAAGGGTAAAATGAGTTGGATATTCAATTTGACCAAAGATTGAAAATATGAATGAAGATATTGTTATCTTTCTGTCAGTTTTTGGCTCAAAATAAACGAGGCAATTGTTAACAAATTGAGGTGATAATTTCAGGAGAAAAGGGTGGTCAGAATTGGTTTCAGAAACAGTTTGCAAGGAAAAGGAGTGGTGATCATGAGTCGAGAGACATGGACCATGCTGCTGCAGTAGCTGCTGCTGCATTTGCAATTAATTTGCTAGATGTCTCTGAAGAGAAGAAAGAAACCCCGAAGGCCTCATTGGAAAAGACCAAAAGCAGGGTGGATGACACCAAACCTCCAATTCCCCTACTTAGTAGTGCATCCAAGCGATTGTCAGGTGAGGATGAGCATGTAGAACTCCACTTACGAATAATATACCCTTTGAAGGGTTCTAGATAATTTTTCTGATATTTTATTCTTTAACCGGATCAAATGACGTTGTATAACTCATCTAGCACATTTCACTTTATAGGCTAAGACTTTTGTTGTTGCAAACCTTTGTGGAGATTCATAAATTATAGTACCTTTATATGCATCATGCTCAGGTTCATTTAGATTAAAAGATGACCAAGGTAAGAAACCAGAAGAGGCAATTGCCCCTGCACCATCAATGAAAAAGAATTCGGTTTTCAGTGTTGACAAACCTGAGACTTCAACAAAGCCTGATCTTGGAAGACAGCCAACTCTTGGCAAATCTTTCGAAAGGCACACAAAAGCAGACGAATGGGAGAGAACCGAGCTTCAAGAGATCAGACAAAGGTATTTTTTGGATGCAAGTATTTATATTACATTGAATTTCTACCAAAAAACCAGCTCAATTTGAATCAATGCTACCATGCTTGATCCATGCATTTCGTGCAGTTTTATATTTCATAATAATATAAAAGAAATTATCAGGTATGACAAGTTGAGAGAGATGATAGATTCATGGGAAAACAAGAAGAAGATGAAAGCCAGACGCAAGCTAGACAAGGAAGAGGTTTCACTCAGACATTCTTTATACCTTATGCCTAACTTAAATTATACTCAATTAAGTTTTGGAAGATTCTATTGTGCTATACACATTTTAAGAGTTTATATATGTTACTTCAAATTGCTTGGTGAATAGTGTGGACACATATACCGTTAATTGAAACAACTCTTTTAACACAAACTACATTTTTGGGGCATGCATGTTTAATAGCCTCGTGAGGTAGGTACACCTGGAAATGTGATTAACACAGGAAAAGTTGTTCCACCAAAAGTATACGTATGACAATTCAGCATATCAGCATGTGATTCAACAACAGCTTATAACATGACATGTTCCTAAAATATGAAGCGAAATAAAAACATCAAAATTTTAGTTCCTATATTTTAAATTCATATTCATTCAAGCATGTTTTGAATTGTTTATATTCATTCATTAAGCCATTAAATGCGTCCACCAGATTAAGTAATTGGTCTAACTTCGTAAATTTGAGTCTCATTCGTTAACTTTACATAGTTCGAGCATGTAAATAGATGATGCTGCTATGAGAAAAACAATTGACATTTCCAATTTGCATTGAAAAATTACAAATTTGACTGCATTAGGCCTAAAACAAAATATCAGAGTATAATCCATCTGAAGTTATAATTTGTGGAACACGGCCCAAAAATCTTTAGAAAAATTGAATTTTAAGCCATAAAATCAGCGTGTGATTCCTAATCACGATCTTCTGACACTGCAGAGAGCACTTGCTCAACGAAGGATGAGAGCTTTGGAGGATTTTCAAAGTAAGATTACATCTATAGATCAAATTGCAGAGCGGGCAAGAACCAAGGCAGAAGAAAGCCGGAACAATGAAGTTAAAAAGGCGAATGCGAAGGCAAATGTAATTCGATCAACAGGCAAAATGCCAGGCATTTGCTTCTGCTTCTGAGATCACCAATTATGGATTATCACTTGGTTTGGGGAACTAACGGAGATCTAAATATGTGTTTCAGAGTTCTATCTATAGCTCTTAGTCCTCAGTCGAACTTTGAAACAAGGCATGTTCCTGTAAAAATTGGAAAAAGAAAAAACAGAACAGTTGAACAGATACACGAGCTTCTTCTTGTATAAATTACTTACAGTTTTTCTTGCTTAGATTTCAGTTTTGGTAAAGAAAAATCATTACCCAGTTTCAGTGTCAACTTTATTTTCAGGAAATGACAAACTAACCTATAAAATGATTGATCATATTCTGAAACTACAGTGTTTAATTGTTTAATCAAAGTAACCCAGTTACCAAAACTATTTTTCTCTAACATCATAAGGATGGATAAACAAAAAGGTTTAAGAAAATTCAGACAATGAGCACGGGCGGGATACCAAAATTGCTACTACACGCGCCCAGTTTATGAACAACAAAAGTAGAATCTGAAGTTTGAAATAATCCTACAAACAGAAACTCATCAGAAACTGCTAGTTGGATCCCTCCTTCTATCACTCTGTGCGGCCAGTAGAAGGGGCTAATTACCAACATCATCACCACCACTCCTCTCCACGGACTCAAAGATAAATGAGTTTTTTAACCAGCAAATGACATTAAAAAGTGATTCTCTACAGTGTAGTTGATTTTATGTAATGATCAGATGTGCTGAAATAAATAAATGGCACAATAGGTTAAAAATGATCTATAATACAGCTTGTTTGTGCTTTCTTTTACAAACTATTTGTAACTTACAGGAAATGCAGCAAAACAGTTTTGTTGAAGCATATTTTCTAAATATCTTACAGAATTATTGTAATTTTTAATATATATATATTATGCAGAATGGTCATTATTAACAACGGAGTGAAGAATCTGGCAACTTTTAAAACATGTTAATGAACGGGCAAAGCATAAAAGCCGATACGACATTTAAGCTCAGGTCAAAATCAAGCCTAGAATTATAGATATTGCATGAAACATTTTCTACATGTAATCGCATAACCAGTCATTCGATAATAAACTTTTCGGCATGTGAACCTTGTTCTTTATACAAATTAATAATTACGCACTTCAGGAAAAAGAAAAAAGGAAATTAAGAATCAAGATACAACTGCCAAAAAATAAAATTCCTCTCCAGATTTTAAGCATAAACTTGACATGAAGATTGCACAAAAATTACAAAAGATATAGAACCCTTATGAAAACCTAAAACTAACAGAGAAAGAAATTACCAGAGTACAATCAATCCAAAGATATATGGTTAATTTGCTGAAGTCGGATTGAAAAGATGTAACAGTCTGCTGAAGGATATATCTTAAGATGTAATTTCTCTAATCAGCCTCTGGATCGTAGGGTATGCAAAGTACAATACGAGGAATGATGGTATAGCAAAAAGAAGAGTGACTAGCAAGTAAAGGATTAAAATAACAGCACTGCCAGGAACCGCAAAAAGGGCAATCAGTAGGAAAATAACGATCAACGGGAACTTGGATGTAAAGTGAAGGAAGAAATCCAGAGATTTGTGAAGAGAAAAGTAGTGTGTCTCTCCACTGACACCAACATCACGGTTAGATCCCACCTGTCTAGAATATGGACTCATTGAGGCCCTTCTTAGGTTACAAGTACTAACTTGACTTCCAAGGTTGCACTTGGGAGACCAAATTGGTTGAGTATCCCCAGATGAGGAAACAAGCTTATGCCGATCACCATTCAGACTCTCAACCATCCAAAGAAGGAAGAAGTTCTTGCAAGGATATTTAAGATTTCCCTTGTATATGATTCGGAATGATAACAAATGACACCATGGACAAGAAATTAAGAACGGGATCCTGATTTGCTGAGTAGGAAAATTCACCACACCCCATTGCAGTCCTAAGACACAATTTTTACAGAGGGTGTGGCCACACCATAAGACATAAGGCACATTCTCAACTATGTTGAATGATTCCCAGCATATTGGACATTCCAGCCCTTCGTCTCTGCTGGAATTAGAGCAGACCTCGTCATCCGAGCATTCTGCGTGAGTTTCACTTAACTGTTGTTTGGACCCTCTTCTCGTTCTAATGCTTGTAAGGGCATTTGACGCAAAACTCCACATCATGAAAGATAAACAAATTTACGATGCAATAGCAGTAATCATTGAAGTCACTGTCAGAAATAAAAGCACTTTTTCATGAACCTGAGCCTCAGCATTTTCTCTTCCCCTGTTGCTAGCCAGCCCGTTCAAGTTTCATCTCAATCAAAAACTACAAAACAAAAACTCTAAATCATTGCATGGCTTCTTAAATACAATCAGTGTTATCACAAGAATTAAATGCAGAAAGAAAAACTAACACAATTTCCAATTACTATCGGCCATCGGTGTATATACCAAAATTCTTAACAGCACTTCTAACTCAACTAATCTATCTAGTATGGTCCGACATTCTAAACAAACAGAATCATTAAAAGAACATAAGATTCTTTGCGAAAATTGAAAACCCTGAAATCTAATGTGCACGCATACATTAGCAACAAAATATAACAGTTCAGGAAAAAAGTCCACATCCACAGTTTAAGACAATGTCAAGGGTGTTCGGCTCTACACAGCCACATCGGCCTTAATGGTCGACAATTTTCCACAATGTCAAAATACCAAAATTTTGACGATAAGTTACTAAAATGAGGGTTCTTCAAGTGTCTGGCGACCTCAATGCGATTGCAATTATGACCCAATTGATTATCTACGATTTCCCACAATATAGTCCAACCACGACTGCAATTCAAAACCCCAGCATTACTCTAACGCAAATGTCAAAAACTGAAAAGTCACACTTCAAGTTCTCGTATTACATTGCTCACATGCAGTTTTCAATTCAAAGGAACACACGAACACAATCGCCATGAATCCATGATCGATCAACGTTTTGAACTCAACAAAGACCAATCTCATTTCAAAATTCTCAACGAGAAAGCTGTTAAAACAGCATCATAACATAACTCAATCCCAACCATAAAGATCTACCAAAAATTTGTTATAAACCTCAAGATTGACAAATAAATTTAAAAACAAACAAAACAAACTCACACCATCTTCATATTTTTAAGAATTCGCACGGGACCTAACCTAAATCCATATCGTAAAAGTGAAAATGCAAATTCAAAGAGAAAATATATATAAAAAAAATTACCGTTACGGCCACTTCGTTATGGGATTTCGGTAGCAGTGATGAAATGCAACGAATCTAGAAAGGGCGGAAGAAAGAGCAGAGATCGAAAGAGGAAGATCGGGTCTCTCTTTCTCTCTCTTCAGCTGTTTTAAATTGCATGAGCCTAAGGGAGAAACCGAAAAAAAATAAAATTAATATATAGGACAAGAAGGAGAGAGGAAACGACGTCGTGAATGGAGGTTTTGGAAGTTTTAGTTGGAAAATTTGGTTGTCGTTGCCTCTTATTTGTTGTAACTGAATCGTACAAGTAACAGAATTTGTTCAGACCACAACGCCGGTCAATTCTGCGGTATCAGCGGATTTATATACTTATATTATTATATTATTGTTAAATATTAATATTTATAACTTAAAAAATAAAATCGTTATTAGACAAAAATTTTAGGATGTATGGAATCAAAGTGTATAAATTTTTTATTAAGACTAACAGATCTCTCTAATATAAATCTCTTTTTAAATCTAAGATTTATGTATTATAAAAAAAAATTAATCGGAACAAGTTGATGAAACATGTGAAACTTTTAAAAATAGAAACAAGATCTTCCATAAGACTTATTACAATTACTTCATGAAAAACGATACTGTTCAAGCCAAACTTGCATTTGACACTTATATTTATTAATGAAATATTATATATTAATAAAATAATTATAATATATATCAATAAAATAATAATACATGTCAATGTTAGATGAATATGGAAAGTGAAGAGTGTGCACCCTTATTTCATTGTCCTTGAAGATCATGTGCTTATCATGTCTTTCTCTTTACATTGAGAATATTGAATGGTAGTAAGAATATATATATATATATATATCATAATTGAGTATATTTTGTAATTATTCAATAATTAAAGTAAAGCATATTAAAATTATCAAAAATAAATTATATATATAACATAATTGAGTATATATATTAATAAAATAAATAATTAAAGTAAAGTATATTACAATGGTAAAAAATAAATTTTGGTATGTTTTTGAAATCATTCTAATTTGCTGTTGAAAAATAGAATATTTATCAAGGTTTTATAACATTTTTTTTTCATCATTTTAATTTACATTTCATTCTAATTTTAATTTATATTTCTGAAAATTATTTTTTACATTAATTTTATAAAATTATGGATACTAATATGTATCAACTAATTCAAGATTATTTTATAAGTGTTTGTTTATGATGAACATTCCTTTAATTTGAGGTGAGGTGAGTGGTAGGTATTTAAATCTTTCTTAATATTTTAATTATATTTTATTCTTAATATAAGATCATTTTGGTCATTTGCTAAATATATTAATTTTCAAATCACTCTTAAATTTTTTAATTACTTCCTTTATTTCCTACCTTCTTTTCTTTAAAACTACAATTTTCACTCCCTTTCTTCCTTTGATCCACTTCTCCATCCAAACTTAATCTAGGTCATGAGAGAAAGACATGCATATCAAATAAATATTTATTTTGTTAAAAGGTATATATATATATATATATATATATAT
>Ga0209489_110581_pt1 | contig 10245 bp, 6 predicted proteins | sample SiratrowhiteBW_FD_187527 | JGI IMG/M metagenome (GOLD analysis project Ga0209489, IMG submission 187527) | Root nodule microbial communities of legume samples collected from California, USA - Siratro white BW (SPAdes) (version 2) | ecosystem: Host-associated > Plants > Roots > Nodule | place: USA...
TTTATTTTATTTATTTAAGCAAAACAATTTTTTTTATATATTTATTTTAAAACTTGCAAATCAAGTATAGAAGCAGTTATTTTTATTGTTATATTTGTTTTTATTATTTTTTATTTATTATTTATTTATTAATTTTCAGATGTTGTTGTTTTAAATTAAGATATTTTTGTTATTTTCTTGTTATTTTCGTTTTTTTATTATTAATTATTTATTTTATTAATTTTTTTTTGGAAAAAATCATTTTTTATTTTTATTAATGGAAAAATTCAAATTTATTATTTTTATTTTGTTTTTTTATTGTTATCATTATTTTCAAGAAAACTTAAACTAATAAATATTTTTTATGTTATTATTCTTTTTTTTTTATCAATATGCTTTAATTAAAATATTATCCGAACAAAATCGGGTGTTGACAGCATGCAAATGGCATGCTCATGTGTACTTATAGAGCCATCAATGTGTAAAGAACCACTCATGTCAGATGCTCGGTGTTTTCGGGCTTTAATACACTTGGTACGAAAGTCAAGTGAATTCCACTTGAATAGCAAAGAACTCCACACATCATCAAACATCCAATTAAGCTTTTTTCCAATTTATTTAGCTTTCATGAACATTTCTGATAGCATATGTTCGGCTTTGGAGTGGAAGCTTTTTTTTAATCCTTTCCTTATGTTTAGGTTTCCTACTAATTTTTGTCTATGTAAACACAAAAATATGTACTTAAAAATGAGAAACTTTGTGAATACTTAACATTAAAGAAATAATAACTAAAGAAATACTTGATAATCAAGAATAAATTATGACAAATTCATAATACCTAAAGTCAATAACATACAATCTTTAATTTACCTAACTATCAATAACTTAACATTACATAACAACCACACTTGTATCAAAATTTATGGACATTTTAATTAAATTCAACAACCCTAATACGACAAGTTTTGTTAATATTAAATAAGAAAAATTACTTTAAAACGTTGGAAGAAGATTTCCCTATCTACATCGGTTATTAAACCCCATGTAACTCAAGGTTCACAATATTTTTGTTAACAGTCATTGTGATTGCTTATGATGCAACCCTACATGGATGAAACATAAAGAAAACAAGGTTGGAATTATTAGACAATAAATTAATAAAAGAAATAATGTTAAATAGTTTATTTATACTTATTACTTACCCAAGACCATAAGGTGAAATCATAGGAAGGGCATGACCAAGTGAGAGATTGTCATCCTCAATGTTTGGTTGTGCATTACCTCCATCAGTATATATCTGTGAACCTTCCTCAATAGGAGAATCACTAATTCTATAAGGCACTAGTAGTGATGAGGGTGTTGGTAATGGTCTAACCTTTGGCAATGGTGATGGTGTTGATGATGTTGAGGGTGTTGTAATTGGTGGGAAGGCATTGATGCAACAACTGTGGTTGGGGAAAATATGGTGGGAGGAATGAATCTTCTTGATTGAGAGGGTATGCTTGCAGTTCTAAGACATGTGAAAGATGTAGTTGTTAACACCAGGAGTTGCTAAGAAGATTTGATAAAGCCAACCATTTGATGATGTTCCAGACCTAGTGATCATACATGGATTGCATGGAGTCTTCATATAGATTGGAGGAGCTTGGTCTATAAATTAGCCTGTGTGTTGTGATTAGTTTGATCTCAAATCAGTGGTGCATACAATATCATTCAAGGATAAACTCCAAGAATAAAATTTGATTTAACAAAAAGTTTTTAGGAAATCATTAAAATCAAAACTTACATTTTAAATAACTGTTTTAACTAACTGGAAAAAAACAATTGACTATTTAACAAAACAAATTGACTGAATTTTTAAGACAAATGTCTATAAATAGTTGGCGTGCATTTTGAAGATAACACAAAAAATCTTTCTAAACATTTTTTTGATCAAGAGCTTTGTGTTTTCAAAAGAGAGAAAAACACCCTTCTTATTTTGTGATCAAGATCATTCAATCTCTTACATCAAGAACTGAAGTCTGATTTGATTATGAAGCTTTGCATTGACTGGGATTGATACTTCACTGATCTGATCATCAAACTAAGCCTTCTATACCCTTTCTTTATTACTTTTGTAATCTGTTGTGTATAGAAGTGCTTGTATTGCTATGTTCGTCATAATTCTTTCTTCGTATTGAATACTGTTGTATTGTGAATTTCCTGGTGTGGTAATTTTGGTTGTACAGTGAATTTTGTACAGGTATTAGCCTGCTGAAGGATTCAACTAGGTGTTTTCTGGGTTATACAGTGGAGTCTGTATAGTTCGGTGATCTGTTGTAGGTTTCAGCAAAGTGTTTGCTGTTGGGAACAGTATATTTCTTGCAGTGTGCAAGTGTTTGAACTATTGTAAATTGATCGATTTGATCTTTATATAGTGCAAATCCTTACTGTGGAGTAAGAGATTGGACGTATCCCTTGACGAAGGGTGAACAAGGATAAATATGTGTGTTCTTGCTGTTTCTTGTTCACTTCTGGATAGTTCTTGTTGATTTTCTAGATTTTCCAGAATCTGTTAAAACTTGTTAATTGAATTGATCGCTTAACATTCTGGTAACATTCTAAGTTTTTTTGAAAACATATATTTGGTTTGAATACGGTCTACTCAAGTTATTTCTGAAACTGTACCATTTTTTAAACTCATTGAGTTTCCTGTTCAGTAACCAGGTTTTCCAGAAGAACTGATTTTACTTAATAATTGAATAAAATCAAGTCTCTTATATTAAACTGAATTTGTTTCGTGTGATAAAAGTTTATTAATACTAAAAATACATTTGAACTATTATTTGGATTAATTCTTTGAATTCTTGAATTGTCTTTCAAGAACAACTTTTATAGTTCACTACTTTTCAAGAATTGGAATCCTGTTTTCAGTTTACTGTTTCTGATTGATTGGTGTTGTTCTGGAATTTGTTTTGAACCTTTGACTGATTGCTTTTCATATCATCTTAATAGTTTCTTTAAAGATTCTTCATTCCTCACATTAAGAAGTACTTTTGCGAAAATTTTTAAAGGAGTTCAATTCACCCCCCCTCCCCCCCTCTTGAACTTTGCCAAAACTTATTTTACAATTGGTATCAACAAGTTGCCTTTTGCTGAGAGAGCCTCTATACACAGGCTACCCATGTTTTTTGGGGTCAATTATCAATTTTGGAAAGTGAGAATGAAGATTTTTATTGAATCTATTAACCGTGGTATTTGGAATGCAATAGTGAAAGGTCAATACATTCCAATGTCTGTTGTGAATGGAATATTTGTTGCAAAACCATATAATGAATTAACTGAAGCTGAGAATAAGCGTGTTCAGTATGACTGTGTGGCTAAGAACATAATCACTTCTGCTTTGAATCTTGATGAGTTCTTCAGGGTATCACAATGCAGTTCGACAAAAGAGATGTGGGATATACTTGAGGTCACTCATGAGGGGACTAATGATGTGAAACGGGCCAGAAAGCATGCACTGATTCAGGAATATGAATTATTTAGAATGCAACAAGGAGAATCAATTGTAGATGTACAACAGAGATTCACTCATATAGTCAATCACTTGATCAGGCTTGGCAAGCAATTTGACAAAGAGGAGTTGAATATAAAGATTTTCAAATGCTTGGACAGAAGCTGGCAACCCAAACTGACAACAATCTCCGAGACCAGAGATTTGACAACTCTCACTACAACAACACTCTTTGGAAAATTGAGAGAGCATGAACTGGAAATTACGAGGTTGAAAGAGATGGAAACTGTGGAGAAGAAAACAAGAAGCCTCGCTCTAAAATCAAAAGTTGCTGAAATTGAAACCAGTGAGGACAACACTGAAGAAAATAGTGATACTGAAAATCTCAACCTATTGATTAAGAGATTCCAGAAGTTCATCAGGATGAAAAGTAGAACGAGGAATCAACAAAATAAGAGGTATAACAAAAAATTTAATTACCTGTTTTGGTTATGGCAAACAGGGACACATGAAAGCAGATTGCCCAAAACTGGCCAACAAAGATAGAGCCACGGAAAAGAAGAATTCTAAAGTTGGAAACGGAAGAAAGGCTTATATTGCATGGGAAGACAGTGCCTCCTCATTTAGCAATTCCTCACAGGAATAATTTGAAGCACTGTGCCTCATGGCTGGGGAAAATTCAGAGGTTAGTAGTGAAAACTCCAGCACTTCATTTAATAGTGCAAATTACAGTTCACTACTTTAAGCTTTTCAAGAAACCCATGAAGAAGCTAACAAACAAGCCTTATCTAATAATAGACTGAAAGGTCTGAACAATTGGTTGGAAGACAAAGTCAAACAACTGGAAGATGAAATTTTGCAACTGAAAACTGATTTTAATCATTTGGAAATGATTTACAAAGCTTCCAGCAATTTTGATTCTAGTCAGCCAATTAACTGTGAAAATTTTGAAACTCTGCAAAAATAAAGTAAATTACTTAATTACTACTGCTGCCATTTTGGTATTGCAAACTTTCAATTGGTATTGCAAACCTCAATGCCATTTTGGATTCTGAAAACTGTGTTTTTGAAAAAGCTGGCATTAGTTATCAAATTGGTTTTCAAGGAAAACAAAAGAAGTACAATAGCTTTTTTAAAACAGATTCGCAACAGGTTTCACTTCCCATGACTTGCTTTTATTGTATGAGAAACGACCACTCTGTGAAGAACTATAAAATTAGGAAGTTGATATGCCAAAAGGACTGGTTAGGTGGGTGCCTAAAAGCATCACTAACACTTCTGGACCCAAGTTTAACAAGGTACCAATGCCTCAAACCTAATCTGTTTTGCAAGTCTGTTTGACATCCAGTAAATTACTGTGGTACTTGGATAATGGATGCTCCAAACACATGACTGGTGATGTTTCCCAATTAACTAATTTGAAGTTTAAACCTGTTGGATATGTCACTTATGGAGACAACAATTGTGGTAGGATTCTTGGAGTTGGTGACATTGGAGGAAATGATAAAGTGATCATCAAAGATGTACTATTAGTGGATGGAATAAAGCACAGCTTGCTCAACATCAGTCAACTGTCTGACAAGGGGTACAAGATCACTTTTGAGCCTAATCTTTGTCTCATAATAGACTCAAAATCCAGTGAAACTGTCCTAGTAGGAAAATTCAAAGACAGGTGCAGATGATGAGTTTCCAAACATTCAACAAGCTGATACTGGTCTGGAAAACAGGACAGAAGAAATCAGTAAACCAACAAAAATTCAATCAACTAAACCAGAAAATCAGTCTGCTGAAACTAGAGTTGGTATTGATGCAATTAATTCTGGACTGCCAAGAGAATGGTGAGTGCCCAATAATTTGTCATTAGACAATGTCATTGGTCAGGTTTAGAGAGGAGTATCAACTAGAAGATCATTGAATAAATTCTGTAAGCATATGGCATTTGTTTCACAAGTAGAACCAAAGACTGTAGCTGATGCACTTGAAGACAACAACTGGATAAATGCTATGCATGAAGAACTGAATCACTTTGCTAGGAATGAAGTCTGGACACTTGTTCCCAGAACTAATCAGATGAATGTCATTGTTACTAAGTGGGTATTCAAAAACAAGTTAGATGAACAAGGTATCATTATTAGAAACAAAGCTAGACTGGCTGCTAAGGGATACAATCAGGAAGAAGGAATTGATTATAGGGAAACTTATGCACCAGTAGCAAGACTTGAAGCTGTGAGACTGCTCTTAGCATACGCTTGCATGAATAGATTCAAACTACACCAAATGGATGTCAAGAGTGGTTTCCTTAATGGGTATATTGATGAAGAAGTTTATGTAAGTCAACCTCCTGGATTTGAAGATCATAAACATCCAGATCATGTCTTAAAACTCAAGAAAGCTCTATATGGTTTGAAGCAAGCACCACGACAATGGTATGAGAGGTTGAGTAAATTCTTGCTATCACATGATACACATGCATATAAAAGGATTTGTGCTAAAATCTGTGGATTATGCTTAATCATCTGAGCCACCTACAAAAGGACGTAATAAAAAACATTAAAGGTAGTGTGGACTCCATACTCCTCAAGCAGATCTATTCTATATGCATTATAATTGATGCGTTGGATAAGTTGTAAAGGCCCATATCCCCGAGGGTTGAGTTTATACTTCCTTTTTGTAGGGAAACGATTTGTTCTTAAGTGGAGCCAAATTCAATCCCCTTCTTCAAAAATTAACTCCCTTTTTCCCATATTGTTTTGTTTGGCGTATCTCTCACTTTGTTTTTGCATTTGACTTTTAACCCTCTTATGCAATTTTTGAACAAATTTAGCTTTTGAAACTCCATCTTTATGTAGAAAGTCATGAGTGTTTTGAAGGCGTATTAAATCAGCAGGAGTAAGAGGATTAAACTCATAGACAACTTCAAAGGGAGACATTTTGGTGGTCTTGTGAACCACTCTATTATAAGCAAACTCAATGTGGGGAAGGTAATCATCCCAAGATCTATGGTTACCCTTCAAAAGTGTCCTAAGCATAATGGATAGAGATCTGTTAACAATCTCAGTTTCTCCATCCGTTTGAGGATGACAGGAGGTGAACAAATTAAGTTTAGTGCCTATTAAATCATTAGACGTCCCAAAGTCCCTTTAGATGGTCCAATCATCTAATAAAGTTTTGATGATAACAATACTCCAAGTATGTATTTATATTTGATGATCTTACATGTCTCTTGTAGTAATATTCATAGATCTCTAAGCATGATTAGTATGTACATATGAACTGCAAACCCAGATAAGTGTTTATTTACTATTATTTTATTATATTAATTTGTTTAAAGTTAATAGAAGAAGAAAACTTTTAAAACTGTTTTAAAATATGAAAAACAAATTAAAGTTCCTTTCACAAAAATATCAAAATCAGATTTTATAGTCTAGTGTGCTTTAACATTCAAATTTGTTCATAATGGAAATTATTCAAATTCTTATGGAATATTTAAATGTGATTAATTGATTTGTTTCTAAATCTATAAAAAAAAATTAAAGTGTCTTTCACATAAATATCAAAATCAGATTTTATAGCATGTTCTGCTTTAACCTTCAAATTTTTTCATAATATAAATTATTCAAATTATTATTAAATATTTAAATGTGATTAATTGTTTCAAATCAAAGATATATTGTGTTGTTTAAATTGTTTTTGTGCAGATAAAGTCAGTTTTAATGTGGAATCAATAATAGAAGTTGTTCTCCGAACGACTAGTTTCAATAATTAGATGGTCAAGATTGTCCATTTCAAGCATCCGACAACTAGTTTGTACAAAGCTCCATATAGAGGAACAAATTCAAGTTGAAGAGGATAAGAAGAAGAAAAAAAGAGAAATACATCATACAATACATTAAAGAAATAAAGTATATAATTAGTGTCTATTGTAAATCTGTTATCGAGAGCAAATAGAGTTTTGGGTTGTACGAAACCATTGTGTAATTCTTCACCATTGTGAAGTAAACCCTTGTGAGCTTTTATTGTTCTCTCTTTTGCGGGTGTTTCTTTAAATCTTGAGTGGTCTTGATCTCAAGGGGAGATTGGGACTGGTATAACTTGGAGAGGTTTGTGTACTCGTAACCTAGAGAGGTTTGTGTACTCGGTGTAAACATTTATGATATAGTGGAACCTTTTGAACGATTTGTTCTATGAAGAATTGGATGTAGCCCAAGAGATTAGGGTGAACCAGTATAAAACTACTTCATATGTGCTTATATATTCTTGCCTTGGATAATCTTGCTTGAGTTCAGACTCCATTCAACCCCCCCTTCTAGAGTCAATTGTTCCTACAATACCCAATCATCCCCAGAGAGTTCTCCTTTCTCAAATACTTTTCCACTATTAGCTTTTTGAATAAATTGGGTTGCAATCTCAACCATTTAACCTTCATTTTATTTTACTTAGTTTAGATTTTGCCCAAGAGTACAAAAGGATAGCATGAGGAAATTTTAATATTTATTTAATTTAACAACTTTCCTATTGAATAATGATAACATAATGAGATATCGATTAGTAATTAATAGGTTTTGGAGCATTTTCTCTCTATTTGGACTAATCGGATTTTAATTAAAAGTTTCATTCAATTTTATATGATTTTTGGATTTTTTTTTCAAACTTGAGTGTGTTTTGTATTTTAACCATACATTTTGCTAAAAACCTTATATTAACTTGATCTTTATGTCATTTTGAAGATAAGTCAAAGATCTACAAATGTTACTAGAGAACCCAATAACAAATTCAGACTGAAAACTAGACAAAATTAGCTTTGGAGTTGGCATACGGAATCTAGACATTAGTTTGAGCGGTATTCATTAGTCGAGGGCAACTTAATCAAAATTGTGTGTTTTAAGTCAAAACAGGGCAACAGAGAAATGGGCCTGGGCTACTTTAGGTCATGCAAAATAAAATTATGGTAATCTTTATATATTTTGGCAGTAGCCAACATTATGGGATATAGAGATTTATACAATTTTTCTTTTGTTTCTTCTTCTTGATGTCTTGCATTTTCTTTATTTGTTCGTAATCTTTCTATTAGAATTTGGAATGTCAATCGTGATGATGAGTGTTTCTTTGTCAATCCAGTCCCTAGAGGTTCCTCCATTTTCTTTAATCCTTAGGTTCACTTGGTTTGTAATTCTTTCCATAAATTACAAGTTCACTTGTTGTTTTAATTTGATTTTTAGATTAAATGGTTGGATTAGTTATATAATTGAACCAATACATTCCGATTGGAATGTGTTGTGGAATTCCCGAATTGGAATCAAGTCGAACCGACAACGTAGCTCACATGCGATTTATGGCGTCCCAAATTATTATTATTAATAGTATAAAATTCAATGCAAGGATTTCATTCATTTACTGAATTTGGCGGAAGCGAATTATATGCATAGAATATGACTTATTGGATGAAACGTAGAAACTCAATCTTTTAAACAATTAATGTCATCACATAAATTTTAATATAATTTTTAATATAAAGAGAATTAATTTCATCGAATTGGGTAATGAAATTTCTATCTTTCTATTATAAAAAAAATGAGTGAATTCTTACATATAAGAATGGTGAATGGTAAGAGAAATATGAAATCTTTAAATAAAATTATAAGAAATATGTAAAAATTCATTATTTTTCTTATAAAATTTAATTCTTCCATTTATCAGAGAGTGATTTCTATTGTCTCAAAATTTTATAAATAATTATAAAACCTTTTTTTCTCTTTTTTTTACTGTAATTAAAATGACATTAAAATAAACATTTTTGTACAAAGAAGTGTGTGCATGGAAACTTACGTATGACATTTTTTTATGAAAGAATCATAAAACTTTTATTTAATATAAACTATTATTATAACTAATTAAAAGAAATTATTATTATTTGGATTAAATATTCCTTAATTCAAGGAAAGGTTATAATATAAATAATTAAAACATTTAAATTTCAAAATAACTCTAGGTAGAGCTAAAAACTTGATAATCAATGTAAAATAATTGGTTTAGAATTTTCCTATATATATATATATATATATATATATATATATATATATATATATATTATATATATAATATTATATATATATTATTAATCAAATTCAAAACAAAATAAATATATACCCTCTTACTAAAAATTGGCAATGGTTTTATACAGATATCCGTTTTAAAATAAAACCAATTTTGAGATGATTTAAATACTTGTTCAACATTAATTTTCTTTCCCAATTTTGTTGTTTTAATTTGGCAGGAGGTCACATACAAAAGTAATTATTTAGAATTTAAAATATACTAACTTTTCTCCTAACCAATTTTGTTACGTGGTATTATATATAATTTTATTTTATTTATTTATTTTTATTTTTATTTTTAATTTTTTTTTAGTCAAATCCAATTCAGAAAAATCGTATGCCTATTAAAAAAATTTGGTAATGGGAGATGATATATGCGTCTTAAATTTTAACTTGGAAAAGTCGAGTTTCTTATATGATTACTATCCAAAAATCATAAATTTGTTGCGAATCTAACGAGTATTTAATAAAAGAAAAACAACCATGAATTTGAAGAAATAAAATACATGACCTTTATTAATATCATTTATATCCAACCACAGTTAGGAATATATATGGTTATGGATTATTTTGCAATATAAACTTCTTACTACATTTTGTTACATAAAAGTTTTACAATATATATTTAATTATTCCTAATACAAATATATATATATATATATATATATATATATATAT
>Ga0209489_110588_pt1 | contig 10239 bp, 6 predicted proteins | sample SiratrowhiteBW_FD_187527 | JGI IMG/M metagenome (GOLD analysis project Ga0209489, IMG submission 187527) | Root nodule microbial communities of legume samples collected from California, USA - Siratro white BW (SPAdes) (version 2) | ecosystem: Host-associated > Plants > Roots > Nodule | place: USA...
TACTACGTATTTTTATTCAGGATTGAAAATCAGGATTCACATAGTTCTATTTTAAAAATTGTTTGATAGAATATTTGATATTTTTTATTTTAAAAATTATATATATATATATATATATATATATATATATATATATATATATTATTTTTAAAAATGTTTTATATTTTTTATTTTTTAAACTTTTATATATTTTTTCAGTTTTTAAAAATTTCTTTGAAATAAAACATTATTTATTAGTTTATTAAAGCAAAATGAAATAATAAAAAAAATGAACTACAGGCAAATAATAAAGTTAGAAAAAAGAAACAATGAGTGGGCTAAAGAACCTAACACACAACTCAAGTTAATTTTTTATACAAAGTGGATCAAGCTCCGCTTCATATTTTTATTGTATTTTTTTTATATTTGGTGAGTCCAAACACTACACCCTTATTTTAATATTATGTGAGCCTAAAAATTGCACCTCCTTTTATTTGTATTAGTTGCACACCTAAAACTCTATTGGGCCAAACTTAAGGTTGTGCACTGTACCTCCCTTTGATTCATGTTGTACCCCGTCAACCTTTTTCACATAAACATAAAAAAAAAATGAGCCAAACCAAGTCCTGTCCCATCCTCATTGCTCATGTCCTTTACCCTAATTAGGTTATACTTGAAAAGAAGAAGGGAGTCAGCAGCACACCGCCACTCCCTGCACCTCTTCCACTCCCCTCACTTTTACCACTAAATCATCACTTCCTCCATTTTCTCCACGTCGTCCCATGCTTTCGCCAATTCTCATCTTCTCAGGAAGAACCCTAGCGCCCTTTAGGGTTGAGAACAACGATAGCGGCGTCGTTATAGAGCAACTTGCGTTCAGTGTTGGGGGGATACAGTGGTTGTGATGAGTCACGATGGTGAGACCGTCACGTGGCGTGACCATGGAGTGTGGTGCGGCAACGGTGTGGGAAAAGATTAAAGGGGCTCAAAAGTTTGATTAATGCGCTCATGGCAGTACTTGCCACGTCATGGAAATGGCGACGACACCGTTTAGGCAGTGCTACAATATTCACTAGTGGTAGGGAGGTATTGAGTTTGACTCTGTTTGTTTGGAATTGGCATTTGAGTTTGGCTTCTAATATTGAGTTTTGTTTTGAATGGGAGAAATTTGGCTTCTGATGTTTAGTCCTGACTTTGAATTGAAGAAATTTGGCTCTGGTATTTGGCTAATTTCAAGTTTCCTAAATTTTGGTTTTGATTTTAGACTTGTTTGGGTTTGGCTAGTATAATTCTTTTGGTTTGGGAATTCCTAATCTGTTTAGGGTTCTTGTTGACTGCTCTGAATTCACTAATATTTAGGATTTTGGAAATTTGTTGTTTAGGGATGTTTTGGGATGACTGAGATGGAGATTGTGACAGGAGCATCAACCTCTTGGTTTGGTTGGGATTAAAGGTGGATAAGTGCTCAGTTGTTCTATTTAAATATTTGTTGTTATCTGTGGTTTTGAGTTCTGATGTTTTTGTGTATGGAAACAAGCTCAACATGCATTATTAAGGGATGATACTTATTTCTTCATTCAACCATAAATTCCCATTGGTGCAACTCGATTTGCAATTTGGAAGTTGAATTTCACCCTTTACTTGGCCAAGAATCATCATTTGGGGTGTCTAATAATGCTCTTGCATATCTTTCCTATTTTTGTTTGGGTTTCTAATGAGTGACTATTTGAAAGGATATGATTTTCTAATATTGGGTATTTTTCTGGCATTGCTGAGAGAATGGCTGGGGAATTGTGCTTCTGGCAGCAAGTCTAAGTATCGTGTAGAACACTTTTCACAATGCACTTTTATTTATTTAAAATATAAAAATAGTAACATTTGATATCATCACATATCAAACAGAACATAGCAACCCTACAGATAAAATTACAAAGCCAACATGAGTACAAAACAGAGTAGAATTTACAAACCAGATTCTAGAAAAACCATAAAATACATACCGGTTGAAGATGTTTTTTTTTTTATTTTGCTTTTCTACAAAATTGAAAAATTTGACCGTAATCTTTGAATTTTCGAAAACTTTGATTCTTCCTGCTATGCTTGTAAAGACTCGGTGTAAAAAAAAAAACTGTGTAATGATTTTTATTCTCTATTTATCTGAAAAACCTCTTTTTCCCCTTGCATGAATATCTCTCCTTTTTATAAAAATTTTTAACTTTTCACACCATCACCTCTAGTTAATGTCACCTTAACTGATACATTAATCAATATTATTTGCATAAATAATCACCAATTATTAGAAAAGGTTACAAAACTGAATTCTTTAAAAGGCATACACTCACCCATTCAAATTTCCTACTTTTCTTATTTTTTATTAATTTTTGTACACCAAAACTAGGTACTTGGAAAGACAGCCTGAAAAATAAAAAGTCCAAAAATAAAAATAAATATAAATATAAATATAAATAAGCAAATAAGCATAACAACTCCTATTAATGAAACATAAAAATTGGAGGAGAAAGTGCAGAGACATAGGCTGCTGCACACACTAATCAACAATTAATTAGGGGAAATGCAAAATAGCAATTTCATTTTTCCTTTCTAACACACCCCCAATAGATTAAACTTCACCAAACTACGAGTATTTTTTTTTATTTTTCATCACATTAGATTACAACTCTTTCTTTATTTTTTTTCTAAATGAACCCCTGTTCAATTGGACTCCAATTAGATCAAATTATTTTTCTGACTGAACCCCTAAGGGATTGGACTTCATTTAACCTTTTTTTTTATTTTTTTATTTCTTTTTCTGCTATTTATTTCCAAAATAGACCCAAAATTTTCTTTTTTTTCTTTTGTTTTCATTTTCCTTTTATTTTTTTATTTTTTCATTTATAAAAATAATTTTATTTAACCGGATGAAACTAGGTGTTGACACAAAGTTTAGTATTATTCTCCAAATTAAGAAGGTAAGGTGAGTTGAAATTATCTAAATTTTCACAAAACTAACACGAACATAATTAAACAATAAACCAACTAGTTTAACTATTCTCGTAGATTGTAAGCATACGTCTCTTATGTATTTCAAGACTTAGATTTAGTCAACACAAGAAAAATATAAAATATTAACAAAAAATTATCGACAAAATTTTATCGTTGGTAAAATGTCAATACCGACAAAAATTTTTACTATTAATTTATTGACCGATTAAATTTGTTAGTAATTACCTATAAATTTATCAATGCAAAAATTTACTGTCAAATTATCTATCGATAAATTAACTGCCAATTTACCGTTAGATTTAATTCGTCGGTAAATTATCCATCAATTTACTAACAGATTTATTCCCTTAACAATCTTAACAAATTAATAATAATAATAATAATAATAATAATAATAATAATAATAATAATAATAATGTAAACAAAATAACAATAAAAATAATATTCATAATAATAATAATTAATAATAATAATATTTGTAATAATATTTATAATAATAATAATAATAATAATAATAATAATATTTATAATAATTATAATAAAAATAATTTTAAGAATACTATTATTTTCAAAATCCGAAGTTCTTCCAAAATTTTTCTAAAATCTGATGTATTGTCATTGGATTTATTGTCATTAAAGTGATGGAAATGTGGAGACATCTTAAATTTTGTGAAGAAATACTTTAAAAGTAAGACAAACTAGTCTAGCACACTAGGGGTCTCCCGAGAAAGTGAGGTGCATCACTGGGACAACTTAAATACCAAGACTATGCCAGAGTCTGAGCCAATGCACTTTTCCAGTCGTTCTTATAATAAGTCACAAACAAAGGCGACTCAGTGAAATTAAAACTAGTCGGATTTGATCAATGAAAGAAATAAAATGAAAGTAGGAAAATTTAAACAAAAGCTTTGTGAAATGTAAATCTAGATGAGTCCTAAGGTGAAGTTCTTTGGCACTAAGGACCTTAGACATACTTCACCATCTAAACGTTGAACTATTCCACTAATGATAACGAGTTTTGCAATGACAACTCAAATAGAATACAATGAAAATTTGCTAAAAATTATAATTCCTAAACTATGCGCTCCACATATTTGTGATTTTGCCTCATTAGTGTATCACTCCCTTTTTGGTGTACTTGCTCAATGAAACTTTTCAGCAACATGACCACATCTCCCATTGTGATTCATCCTCCAATATTGTTTGGAAATTCAGTCCTTGATGTGTTAGTTCCAACTCAACTCAAGTGCTTCATCAAGATACTAGTTCACCATGAGGTCAAAAATATAAAGCAATAAAGGCCAATTTGAATAGTACAACTCAAGAGAATTTTTAATGACAAACTCAAAGGAATGTAATTAAAAGTGACAAGCAAGAAAATTAAGGCTTAAAAACGGAAGTGCAACACTCAAAGATTATCTACGAATGGCTCTAGAGTAGATGAAAAACAGAAAATAAAACTAGATTTTCACTTCTCTGGCAGTAGCAGGTGCGGTATCTATGATATTCCGTATGGTTCTCCTACTCTCATGAAATTTTTACCACAAATTCACAACACAATAAGAAATGTCCAAACCAAATTTCAGGTAAAACAGAGCACTGCATAGTTCTAGGTAAATCCAAAACAGAGAGCGGTTTTAGGTCCAGTGCAACAGTACTTATCCCATGCATTAGGTGTCTGGCAGTGCTGAGTCAAAAATTTATTGTGTCCAAACCACACCGAATTAAATCACCAAATTTTAACATCATACTCCTAACATCTTAAGCTATGTTCATGCAAAAATTTAGGTCCAAATGGTCACGAAATTGCTCCCAGTAAATCAAACACAGGCGTTTTTCTACACTGTCATCAGTCTTTGACCAGTAATGAGCATTCGGCTTTTACAATTTATAATTTTTTTTATAGATTGAATTAGAATACACCTTTTTCACAGTATGTTTAAAACATTTCAAGGTAGTCTTCACACAAATTTTCATGCACAAGTACGGAGTATTCCGTTCCCAGTAAATTTCTCAAGTTTCAGTAACCTTCATCAAACAACCGCAGATCTGAAAAATGAAACCTATAGAATCCAAAGGATTTTGAACAAACCTCAAGACATGTGGAATTATAAAAGACTCTAAGAAAATCACTAAAGATCTAATAGTGAATTAAAGAACTCAAGAATGAAAAGAAAAATGCAACCAAAGCACGACACCTTTCATCAAACACCTTATGTTCAATATTTCTTTCATACACAATTTCACGAACACTCAGTCTATACATTTCAACCTAAGGAGTTTATGATATTGTTGATATACACATGACTTTGACATATACTTTGGATCTTTAAAAATGAAAGCTAAGACACAAATCATCAATTTCAACCAATTAAACTCAACAAAAACTCAAGCAAAACAAAAGATAGCTTGTGGCACACACAAGAACACCTAAACAAAGTATTTTTGCAAGGTTCAAGGAGATTGATGTATTTTGAACCGTTTAAACTCAAAGAAACTGCTTTCAATCGGTACAAACTATCAAGACATGCAAGGAACAATGAAGAACAACATAGTACAACTGAAATAAAGTGGAAAAAGATCAAGAACTTATCTCTTGTAGACCTATGCTCTTGATACCAAATGATGAAAATGCTCCTAGGTGCTTGAAGCTTCTTGCGCAAGCTACAGTTGATTTGGTGTAGGAAGAGGCTTTTGCACCTTTCAAACCAAAGAATGAACTCATCAATGGAGGCAAAAGCAATGGAGAATGGAAGAAGAACAGTGGTGGCGGAAGTGTATGGAGGAAGCTACGGTGGAGCTTCTTGATATGGTGAACTAGGTGAAGAAAGCCTTGAAGGAGTTTAGGTAAACCTTCAAGAGAGAGTTTCTAGCTTCTTGAAAAAGAAACTCAATAGAAAACTTGATCAATATGCAGAAAATTCAACAGTTTTTCATTAAGGTAAATCAAGTTTTCAATACATAAAGTCTAGACACCTATTTATAGAGTTTAAGTAGTTTTTCATGCAAGCTACCCATGGGTAGCGTGTAGAACAAGATAAGGAGAAACCCTAGCTTGCATCACACGCTAGGGTTAGGATAATCTAACGTGTAGAGCAAGCTTCTCGCAAACCCTAGCGTCTCACTCTCATCCAATGAGAAGGTGCCACTTGTCATCACTAGAGTAGGCACTCCAAACCCTAACCTAGGTGCCTTTCTAACCCTAAGGCACCTAGGGTTTATTTTTACAAAGGAGAAATGTGTTTTACAATATTTTTACAAAGGAAAATCTTCCACAATATTTTTACAGTTGTCCACCAAAGCTTAAAATTGTCAGGATTTTGATGATTGTTGGTGCCTCTGACTCCTCCTGAGCTTCAATGTATTTGATCATAGATCTAATGATTGGGCCTTGCCTGGGCCTTCGTCCATCATCTATGAAACCTTTATGCTAGGTTAATTGGTTAAGAAGTCCTAACCAATTTTTGGTGCTTTGTTTGAATATAATCTAAAACCATGTTCCATTTTAAGTCTTTTCACCGCCTTACTAGTTTTATTCTCCATTGGACGTTTACAATTTTGAAATTTTCAAATGTTTTCTCTTTAGTCTTCTAATGGTTAACCCGTAGCTTCTTTGAATAGTCATCATTAAGTAGCTTACTCTAAAGTATTAGGAAGTAATCTAAGTCTCTAGAGATTAGCATGAACATAATATATAATATATAGTCAATTCATTCTTTATTTGCAATGTTGAATTTGACTTTACAAGCTTTGTTTATTTAAAAAATTTCAATTTATCAATTTTGTGTTATAAACAAGCCTTGCTTTTACACCTGAACCAAGTCATTCTTGCTTATATGACCTAATATTTTGCGTCGTAAGTGTGTTTTGGATAAAATAGTTTATCCACCAGACATTCAACAATTACAACACTTTCTAAGACATACAAACCATATTTTCTTACACCTTTTATCATAACCATGGGTTCCCTTTGATATCTTCATTTTTTACCTTTAAATACATACGCCTTCTTATCAAGCTCAATAAGTTTTTATTCAAGTTTGATAAACTTGACATAGTAATATGAAATAAACATCCAGAGTCTATTATCCACTCAATATATCATTGATACTAATAGACACTATAAAAACCTCTAATGACTTTTAATCATCTTCTACCGAAGCTACATCACAGGCTTAGACAGTATTAGGAAATAACCTCCTCATGTGATCTTTCTTCTTACAATGAACATTTAATATTTGAAAAATTGCCTCCACCATTCGTACAACTATACTTAGACATTTTCCTATTCTAACTCTCATTCTGGTATGTTCTACCTTTTGTTACCATTTCATCTTTACTTACATATGACTTCACCTTAAACTTGTTATTTAATACTTTCAAACTTATAGCAGCCTAAACTTATTAAACAGAGATAATCTCTCTTTTATACAATTAAATTTCTTTAAAATGTTCATACATCTTATTTAAGAATACATTGGTATGAGTATGATTATTGTTCGAACACAACCCAATATTGATGATAAATATCCAATTTAGCCAAACATGAGTATGAACATGAGCATGAATAATACCCATATTTTAAAATTAGGTATGAGAAAATAGATAATTATATACATATTTGTCACGTTTCTATATATATTCCAATTTTAATTACTAAATTATCCTTAAACTAATTTAGTATTTCGTTTTGAAATTTATACAATCATAATTTTTTCATATTATTTAATATTGAAAAGAAGAAAATGTATGTCTTTTGGTATTGAATTGAATTGTTGACGCAATCAACATCTTAATTTTATCGTAGAACTACTTGGAATATAAATTTCATATATTTAATATATATCAAATTTAGTATGTATGGATTCATGCATTAGAACCATTAATTCATCAATCTACTACCTTAATTGATGATAGGTTGATTTTGATAACATGGATAACATTTACGGATAATAGACCAGGATTTTTAAATTTACGAGAGGAAAATAAGTGGAGCCATTAATTATGACAATAACCAAGGAACACTTAATACGCATAATATGTAAGTAACTAAAAGGACATTTTTCATACAGAATACTTAGTAAATAGCAGCCAAATTGAATTTTTTATTTTTTATTTTTTTTGTTGAAGTCGATAGGAAAAGGCAAGACTTTCTGGTAGAAGAGGAAGCAAAGTTGCTAGTAATTTAGGATACGAAAGTGCTTAAAACAATTGATGTTTATTTGATAGTTCCTAATATACCATGTCTCATCAAGCAACTAGCTGAAGAGCATGAATCTCTCATTCATGGAAAAGGATTCTGCTGGAGGTTTAAAGCTTTTTATCAATTTTTCCACAAATATAGTGCCTTTGTATAACCCAATTTTCGAAAACTGATATTTCAAAAACTAACTCTCCTAAAAGACCACTCACCTCATTTATCCAAATAGCATAGAATGAAAGCAATGGAAATATCATAATATCATGCAACTAGCCAAATTATTAATATAGAAACTTTTTTAAGTTTTCTTACATTAAGGTCAAGATTTTGTGTAAGACAAATAGGTGCAAGAATAAAAGAGTTGTCAATTAATATATGATAAGGAAAGCTACGAGTTCTTTTTAGTTAGAAGGAGTAACTAACTAAGAACAGAAATAAAATACATAGTCATAGATAAAGTCTAATTTTGAACTAAAGGACGTGCACAAAGAAAGCTATAGTATTATCAATATAAAACCCTACCTATATAATATATTATATTAGACCTACATTTGCACCAGAAAAAAAAAAGAAAAATCTGTTATAACAGTGAGAAACCACATATATAGTAATTACATCACCACCAATCCTTATCAGCCTAAAAATATAAACAACTTAAATATAGCAAACGTGCTTTTCAAACCTTTCTCCAAATAGTTAGGAAGACAGAGGTTCACGTTTAACCGTGTACCAAAACTGGCTTTTCCACACAAATCCAAAGCATCAATTCCACACGCAAGACACATATATAAACTCCCTCAACCCTGCAGTTTTCTTCAAGCTTGGTTTTGACACAAAAGGCATAAAATACAAGAAAAAAGAAAAAAAAAAAAAAAGAAAAATAAAACCTATCAGAAGAGAAGAAGCTTAAAGAAGGCTCCAAAAATGAGTTTCAAAAGCTCTTCTCTTCTCTGCATGGCACTATTGCTTGCATTCTCTTCTGCAATTCACGGCTTTGACATCACGAAAATGCTAGAAGAATATCCAGAGCTGTCCTCATTCAACAAGCACATCACAGAAGCCAAGCTTGCAGACCAAATAAACAGCCGCAACACCATCACTGTCCTCGCCGTTGACAACGACGGCATCTCTTCCATCGCCGGAAAGTCCCCAGAAGTCATCAAGGCCATCATCAGCACCCACATCGTCCTTGACTACTACGATGAGAAGAAGCTCGTGGAAGCTCAAGCTGCAAGCCCACAACTCACCACCCTCTACCAGTCTTCAGGTAATAACGATTATTAATTAAGTATAAAAAATATCATATTTGTCATATAACAATTAATTGAGAAATTTGATTGTTTATATATAGACATCTGCTAAAAAATAATTATGATTATAAACAAATGTTTATAATAGGAAATTATTGTTATAATTTTGTACAATAAAATTATTATAATTCTACACCATTCTACATGGTAGATTGTATATGCGATAAGTTTGTATCATTCACATAGTCAATAAACTATTTCCTATTATCAGGTCTCGCCGTCAAGGAGCAAGGCTTCATCAAGGTTTCTCTCATCGACGAGGGCGAAATCGCCTTCAGCGCCGTCGGCTCCTCCGACTACTCCGACCTGGTTAGAACCGTCACCACCCAGCCCTACAACATCTCCATTCTCAAGGTCACCAAGCCCATCATACCCGTAGGTCTTGAGTCTCAAACCCCAACTGCACAATCGCCACAACAGGCTAAAGCTTCTCCACCCACACCAAGTGCCAAAGCACCTGCTTCCACAAAGACTGCCAAGGCACCAGCTCCTTCGGATACCGCAGCTGCATCTCCACCTAGTGAGGGCATTGCCGAGTCTCCCTTGGACAGTGCTAGTGCCCCAACAACCGCCGCTGAAGGTCCCGCGGCTGATGTTGACAGCAGCGCTTCAAGCATTAAGATGGGTTTGGTAGCAGTGATGGCCTTCGCTTCCCTCTTCATCGCTTTGTAAACCGCTTCATGAAATATATATACACTCATATATATATATATATATATATATATATATATATATATATATATATAT
>Ga0209489_110589_pt1 | contig 10239 bp, 6 predicted proteins | sample SiratrowhiteBW_FD_187527 | JGI IMG/M metagenome (GOLD analysis project Ga0209489, IMG submission 187527) | Root nodule microbial communities of legume samples collected from California, USA - Siratro white BW (SPAdes) (version 2) | ecosystem: Host-associated > Plants > Roots > Nodule | place: USA...
AATAAAAATAAATAAATTTTCAAAAAAAAAACATAAAAAATATTAAATTCAAAACAGTTTTGAAATACTTTCAAAAGTAAAACATTTTCAGAAATAATAATAAGTAAAAAAATATTAAATAAAAACAGTTTTAATAAAAATACAAATATTTAAAAAAAATAAAAAATATCAAACACTATAAAAAATTTTAAATTAAAACTACGTGATTCCTGATTTTCTTTTGTAAATACGTAAGATCAAGGACAATCCTTATCGGGTTCAAAAAATTAAAAAATAAAAATTTATCTTTGTTATTATTCTGTTTGTTTATTATTCATTATTTGTCTTCAATTTTTTGTAAATATATATTTTTTTTAGTTGTTGTAATTATTATTTCTTTAGGAAAAATAACATTTTGTAAAACCGCACTTATTTCTATTCATTTAATTAAAGGTACTATATTAAGACGGGCGTTTTGGGATGTTGACACCTTCTCCACACGTAATCGACTCTGGTTCATAGGCATTTGTTTTTCTTTCTTTTGTGGTTTTTCTATAGTTTTCCTATAAAAAGCTATAGTGGCGACTCCATTTCTCAATTAAAATATTTTTAAAAATAAATTTAAGATCGCCCAATCATGATATTCTTATAAGATGAGTAATGAAAAGGCAATTAGTGAACATTTGGATAAATTCTAAAAGTTGGTCCTTGATCTGGAGAACATTGATGTACAAATTGTTGATGAGGATCATCGAGCATTGTTGTTGGTTTTTTCATTATTTATGAAACATTATCACTTCAAGAAAACCTTGATGTATATTGAGGAGGTTCAGGCTACTCTGAACTCTAAAAAGTTGAACGAGAAGTTTCAAGTTAAAGTATTTGGTGTTAGAAATGATCTTATAACAAAGGATATACTATCTACTAGTGATAATAAATATAATACCCTAGAAAATAGCTATAGAATAAAATTAACATAGAATTAGTTTTAGAGATAAACAAGATAACACTTGAATATTTTTAAAAAAGAGAAAAGTTGTTTAAATAAATAAAAATTAGTTATTTATTTTTATAACAACCACCAACTCTCTCTCCCTAAGAAGATATTCTCTCTAAGAAGATATTTTATCTCTCTAAAAAAGATATTCTGTTTTATTCTAATAAAAACTAACAACTCTCTCTTTCTTTAAGAAGATATACAGTTTTATAAAAACCACCATCTCTCAAACAATTTCTCTTTAAAGTTTCTACCTTCTCTCTAGATTTTTGATCTCATAGGTTATCAGATTTATAATCAGAGGACATCCCTAGATTCCTAGCGTTGAGTAGATCAAGAGTGTCCGATCAGATTCTTGAACAGAGTTAGGTTGCATGTGACTTTAGGGTTTTTGAGTATCTCTACTCTATAGAGGTAAGGGAAATTAGTTGTATGTTTTTTTATAAATGTTTGTCTCCTTTGAAATAGAAATTTATTTATAATGTTGATATTTGGTAAGGGAAGCTAGTTTGAATGTTTTTAATAAATATTATAATTACTTGTTTTGTGAATTTGGGTAAGGGAAACTAGTTGCATGTTTTTTTATAAATGTTTATCTCCTTTGAAATAGAAATTTATTTATAATGTTGATATTTGGTAAAGAAAGCTAGTTTGAATATTTTTAATAAATATTATAATTACTTTTTTTTATTATATGAATTTGAATTGAATGGAATGAATGTTTATGAATGGTACGATGTAGTATCAATGTTTGTGACTGATGTGGTGTGTGATCGAGACTACCCGTATCCTGACTCTACTAGTCATTGGAATCATAGATGACGATGACTAAGTGGTGAGAGTCGAAGGAGGTTCACATCCTGACTCTACTAGTCATTGGAATCATAGATGACTATGACTAGGTGGTGAGAGTCGAAGGAGGTTCACATCTTGACTCTACTAGTCATTGGAATCATAGATGAAGATGGCTAGGTGGTGAGAGTCGAAGGAGGTTTAATCCTGACTCTACTAGTCATTGGAATCATAGATGAAGATGACTAGGTGGTGGGAGTCGAAGGAGGTTCATATGACTGCGCCACAGTGTGAAAAAGAACCGGTTGGACCAGATCATATGGATTAATAGATTCACATGACTGCACTACGGTGTGAAAAAGAATCAGTCAGACCAGATCAAGTGGGTTAAAGGATTCATATGACCGTGCTACAGTGTGAAAAAGAACCGGACAAACCAGATCATATGGGTGTCTCATGAGTGTGATGGGTGATGTGTTAGTGATGATGTGATATATGAGATGAGTTATGAAATCTTGATTTAATGTTTTTTGGTTGGAATAGAAATTTAATTTATGAAAATACTATTTTTAAAACTCTCTAGCTTACCCTTCTTTTTGTGTGTTGTTTGTTTTGTTTTTAAAACTGCGATGATCGTGTATATTACACGGAAGCAGAGGATTTGACAGGTGGTGTGAGTCTCAAGTGAATTGTTGGAGAAGCTTCATTTCATTTTATTTGTAATTTTATGAAGATATTTTTATTAAATCTTATTTGGAGAAGTATATTTTGAAATACATGATGAATGTATGAAATTTTATATCTAAGTTTATTATATAATTTTATGCAATAAAGTTCCTATTATATGAAAAATATAGGATGTTACAATAAAGGATATATAAGGAGGTAAAAGTCGATATCAAAAAATGGTAAAAATACATCTTCTTATGTATAATGTTATTATCATTACAAAAAGGAAGGACATAGAAGAAGATTATGTGCAAAGAGGTAGAAGAAGGCTACCAACCTTAATAGACTGTTTGAGAAATGGTAGTGAAACAACTCTGGTAGAATACATATTATTATATTTATAATTTTATATTTTAATTATTGTGTTATAATAATAATATGTATATAAAAAATTAATTTTATTCTATATATCTTATTATCATAAAACGATTTTGAACATACAAATGCAACCATATATGTGCTCCCGATAGTTTTAAAAGAAAATTGTTAAGGCTACCCTATTCTAACACTCCTACAAAATATCTAAAATATTAATAAATTTAAATAACTCAAATTCAATATAAAAACAATTAAATAAATTGTGGCTGCATTAAGAAAATATATAAAACATTAATACTATTTTATACTTGAAAAGGTTTATTACAATTATAAATATTGAATTGGAAAATCATATTAATATTTATTTTAGTTTACAATTATAAAATTATTAACCATGTACAATTATTATCCCATATTATGTATTAAGACTTATGTTGTATTTTTCTTAAAATTTTATATTAATTCATGAATAAGTTTTAAGTTATATAAACTAATAATAATACAATAATAACTTAATTTTTTACCACAATATTTGTTACCATCCTATCTCAAATAGTTTCTCCTGGCGGAACAATAAAACGTCAAAAGTAAAAATAAAAGAACTCATATATATTTAATAATTAAAACAAATAAGAAATAAAAAAATAAAAGTTTCAAAATGAATTTTTCTTACTAATATGTTTTTTATAAGTTATTAATAATAAATTATGATAAAACTTTAAAAAAATACAAAATTAAATGAAATAAATAATCTATGTTTACAAATCTCAGTTAATTTATTTAATTTTATCTCTAAATATTATAGTATTATTGTATGAACCTTAAGGTATGAAACATACTCTCATCTGAATCGTAATTAATTACGAGTTAGTCAAGCTTATATTAGTCCTGATGACTTCTCTTGCTTCTCATAAAGAAGTTCACAATGAAACTTTTAGGCCAAGATATAACTTACTATATATCTTAATTGAAGAAGCATACATTTTACTCACAAAAATCACGACTCAATTCTTTAAGCTTTTTTCTGAGTGTAAAAATGATATCCAAAGACATATTAATTCTATCAAATTTACTTTTATTTTGTTTGAAAGCTAATACAATTATCTAGGAATTTGTACTTCAATTTATTTCATTAATTTACTGTATCTAAAATGAGAAAGAATTGTTTACTGATTAACCATTATGGCTCAAGTTTTAATTTTTTTTTAGTGTATGTTTGAACTAAAACCATCACAATGAGTTGAGTTTTAGATATTATCTTTTAGTGTAATGTTGAAAAAAAATTACAAACAGCATACAAATTTGAATGAAAGTGAATAACATAAGTCACTTAAAGGAAAAGAACTATAATATTAGATTTTTTTTTTTCGATTGTTAGTGAGATTCAATTTCATATATTTTTTTATTTTGGGTAATATTTTATGTGAACGTTATTTTATTTAGATAGTTCAAGTATGTAAAGATAGTTTATGAAGTGCATTGGCCCCTTATACGAGATTCCACGAAAAAAACAAAAAGACTTAGAAAAGACTTGTAAATGAGTGGAAGCGTGATTACGTAAAACAATAAATATGAAAATTGTATAGCGGGATGGTCCCTTATCCAACTTTCTCGGAATAAAACAAAAAGACTCTGAAAATTCGGTCATCTCATGACATTAAACGAGTAAACTTCATGTTTCATGCATCTTGCATAAAACGTCTTATGCATCTTCTTCCATAGTCAGAGATGCAATACTCCAATTATCAACTTCTTTCTTAGTCATAACTATAATAGTCCAAAAATATGTAATTTTATATTTAATAAAAATACAAACAAACTACATAATATCCTCTTGAGTTTCATATTTAGTCTATATTTACATTACATAACTAAATATATACAAAATAAAACAAAAATGTATAAAGAATATAAAAAAGTATTGTTAGAAGGTTCATATAATATAAATAAGTCTATCTTATATAAATAAGTCTATCTTATAGCAGCGTTAATAAAAATTTGTCCATATCAAATTCTGATTAGTATGTATTATGAGAGGGATTTCACATTATGAGATACAATGATGAACAAAAATAATAAAAGATATGAGATTCTCTCTGTTTTTTTATTGAGAACAGAAACAAAGGACTAAATATACATAAGTATCGTACTTATTCTAGATCTAGCTAAACGTAAAAATAAAGAAAAATATTATACTGTCATAAAAGATAAAATAATAGAACTAATGACAATTTAATTTTGTCGTAAAGACAATTTGCTGTGTCATTGTGACATTATAAAAGAGATACTGTTGGTACTTTGAAATCTTGAAGAAAATAAACTAGTCATTGAATTTCACATGTAATTATGGTCATTGCTGTGTATTAAGCTTCACAAAAACTATTTGATATTGTTCCTTACATCCTTTAATATAAGGAAATTTCCAAGATATACATTAAAATCGGTCAGATTGCCTTAAATCACCACAAGTATCCCCCAATCACTATCACCAAAGGCTTTTAGATAGGTAGAAGTGCTAGAAGAGAAAAAGAATCTTAGACTTGGAGCTCCTATAATATATCTAAGAATTCTAATTTCTGAGCAATTGAAGGTTATCAAGAAACTGAGAAAGTTGCTAAATAGAAAGGTTATGTCAAGGTATTAGTGAGATACATAAGCTTTCCAATGAACCTTTTGTAAGCTTGAACATCTGTGAAGGGCACACTTTCTATGAAAGACAATTTAACAAGATTATCAATACAAGTGACTAGAGGTTTGCAGGCTAAAATACCTGCATCAATTAACAATTCCAATGCATATTTCATTTGATTCATCATTATGTCTTTCTTACTTCTTGCTATTTCAAGACAAAAAAAGAAAAAAATTGGATCTCAACACTTACTACAATATACTCATTTTTAGCTCTCTTTGTCATAGCCAATAATGTTGATATAGGTAAATATATTTGAATATTGACTAACAATGTCATTTTTAGCTCTCTCTATCATAGCCAATAATGAGAATATAGGTGATTGTGGTATTCAAATATTTAAATATATTCTTTATACAATTCGAGTGCATCTTACTTCACATTGTTAACTGTAAAGGTGTTATGATAGTTAACAATAATACATAGGTTTAAACGATTGTTTGTCGTTAAAGAGGATGCAAAAAACCTAACATGACATGCAAATGGAAGAAAATGTGACAATCTTGTTTGATATCTAACTAATTCTTTACAATGCAAGAAGATTGATGAAACATTTACAAAAGCGGTGCAGAGTCAACAAACTTGAGACTCAGAATTTTTATAGATAGTATAAATCCTTATGGAAACTTAATTAGTAAACATAAAATTTTTATAGATAGTATAAAATCCTTATGGAAACTTAATTAGTAAACACAGTTCACGAACAATTTTGTCGATGATTTACAACTTGTCTTCTTAGTTATGAATATGAAAAGAAAATATATTATGTTGTATATGACGATTTCAGGGTCCAAACAACCAGAAAATGACATCGAAGTGTATCTCAAGCCCATGATTGATGATTTGAAGATGTTGTGGAAAGCAGGTGTGAAATCGAAGTGTATCTCAAGCCCATAATTGATGATTTGAAGATGTTGTGGAAAGGAGGTTGAGTGTCTTTGATGCATACTGTGAGGATAATGTTCATTTGCGTGCAATGTTATTTTACACAATAAATGATTTTCCAACATATGGTAACTTGAGTGGTTACAGTGTGAAGGATCATTACCTACACCCTATATATGAAGAAAACACTAGTTATACTCAATTAAAGCATGGACAAAAGGTTGTATACATTAGGCATCGAGAAAGTTCCTTCCTCATAGTCATTGTTACCGTAGAATGAAGAAAACATTTAATGGATAACAGGAGGATGAGGTTACATCATACCCTACAATGGTCAACCAGTATATTGATCAGGTACAAAACATTAATATTGTGTTCAGAAAGACAAAAAAGAATACCATTAAGAAGAACATTTGGAAGAAGTTATCAATATTCTTTAATCTTCCATATTAGTGTAAACTAGATGTTAGACATTTATACAATGTGATCTATATCGAGAAAAATGTTTGCAACGATGTAATTGGAACATTGCTCACATAAAAACACTATACCATTTTTATTTTTATTTTTTTGCTTTAGACAATCTCTAAAAAATGTGATGTAAAATTAAATAAGTGTAGCCTAAACTTAGGAAACATTTTGACAACAAAATTTTAGACATGAAATATGTTATCATGGACATAACTTCTTAATGATTTTTTTTCTAAGGCTACACATTTTATAATGAGCAACTATTTTATCCATAATGCAGATCCGACCAATCATACACTTATCTTGAATTACCGCAGCATTTGGAATAAATCTATTTGCAGATAATCACAATAAAATTGCTTTGTTTTCTTTCTTTCGTTTGGAGATCTGTACAAATACTGAACTGATATTAGTTGTTACGAGAACAAGACCTTCATACATACACAACTCATTAGTAAGGGCGTAACTGACACAAAATTATTCAACACGTGGAGCCATAAACATCAACTTTATTTCAGTTTTTAATTGGGGGAGCAGTCACAATTCCAAAAAATTGAAGTGTAAAATCAAATAACAAGAATGACTTGTGTTGTTTGTACAATCTGTACAACATTTTTTCTCTCTCTATCTGTTAGAATCAGATCATTAATACATTTCCCTCTCCTTTGTCCTCTTTATTTTGCTGTTGTAATATTTATTGTACAAATAACAATTTTGGTAGGCTACAACCAATGTGCAGGCCTGATATAGAAGAAATACGCCGACAGATATATAGCCACACACGTGTTGCTCACAATTATAATAATTATGTGATGACTAAAAGATCACAAGATTATTCAACTTTATTTAAGCTATTCATAAATTAGAACTTGTTTCACAGCTATGTTATTTGATTTTCCTAATAGTTACCTTTCAACTTAATACCTGCTACTATATGTTATTTTGTTTCATCCCTTTTTTGCTTCTTGGTCTTTGCAAAGTAATGGTATTCATTCTAAAAGATATTCGTTGCTCTGTGCAGAGGGCACCCCTTCAATTGGAATGTCCCCTTTCTCACGTGGATGGTTCATCGGTGAGAAACATGTTAGTAAACTTTTAATTGAATATTTGTCAGATCATATACTCATTAACATAATAAATTGTACACTTTTTTTTTCTTCCTTTTCAGATAATATTATATGTTAGTGATCTAACTTCATATTCGACATGTGTAGATCTTTAGCTGATTTATCTAATAAACATTTACTGGTTTATAGTAAGAGAGAGAAAGGGTTAAATAAAGGGCAAATAGTTTGATATATTTGTTAATGTTAGGTGAAGTTTTTATGTTTTTGTTCCAGCTGTTAAGGAAATATATTTCCTTTTATGGAGTTCTCTGGTTTCACTAGGGGGAGGTTAGGAAATTTTGACTTTGTGTAAACTGGGTATTCCAGTGTAGAGAAGGAGACCGCTCCTTGTGGGGGTAAACTTGTTTATAATGTTTATTTGTAATTCTTGATACTTGGAGAAATAAAGAGGTATTATAGTGATATGTTTTTAGGAAAGGAAAAGATTGTTTTCCTAACTGCAATTTGGGCAATATCAAATAGAGTCCTAAAAGTGTAGTAGATTTGAATTCTTTTTCCTTTTATCATTGGTGTTGGGTTTACATTTTCCCACAATTGATCTTTCTCCATGCGAAATTTGATGATAATAGATAATTATTACTGGTTAGAAAAGTCAAACTTCTCCCAAACCCAATAGTTTTCTAATATGTATTATATAGAGTTCCGTTCATATCTCCAAATGATGAATATTTTGTGAATATATTGCTATTTTTTTTTTTTTTTTTGTATTATAAAGGTTGCATTCTCTTTATGGTATGGTTCTCCTGCTCAGTATATACAAGTTTTTAACAGGTTTCAACTTAATGCAATTAGGTACCTCACTCTCTCATCAATCCAAGTTGGTGATGCTGTTTTAATATAAGATTTTGTTTTATTTATAAAAGGTACAAAATCTTGTGTTAATAACAATTGGATTTAATTATTGTTTCCATCAATCCACGAATTTGATTCTGTTTTAGTTCAAGTAGCAAAGTCATATTAAAACCTGTGTTACTTGGGAATTTCGTGTTAACTTAATTTAGTTTCGTGCAGGCCTATGTTCACGTGGATTTGGGCTTTATACATGTAAAGACAATTTATTGCCATGTTGGAAATTTAAGAAATATGAAAATTTTGTTGGAAAATATGATTTATGCAATATTTTGTTAAATATATATTATCGTTAATTTTTAAATCTGAACTACTATAAAGAGATTGTATGTTGTAGGCGACACAGAGAAAAAGGAAGAAGCAACAAAACTTGAAGTTGTTCTTGAAAGAGATCAAAGAACTGTGTAATATATTATTTATTTTAAATTCTAGTCAAGCAATTATATATATGAATTTTAATATTTTTTGTATCTAACGACATATTAAGTGTGTACTTTATATATATATATATATATATATATATATATATATATATATATATATATATATATATTACTATCATGCAAATTTATTTTCGTTTATGTAATTATTGATTCAATTATTAATTTTATATTTTTTGTTCCAAAAAAATAATATAAAAAATAATTAAAATTAAAAAAACATTAAAAATATAGTATAATTTGACTATTGGCCTAAAAATAGGTAATAACTGAAAAGCGGTCAAATAATAGGTAACAATGTAATAAGCCTGGTCTAAGCAATATGCAACAACAAAATAAACGTGGTTAAACAATAGGTAGAAGCTAAATAAGCATGGTCTAAACTATAGGTAACAACTAAGAGGTAAATGAACAAGATGAAATAGCTAGACAAGCGTGGCCTAACAAATAAACAACACTTTAGAAAGCGTTGTCTTAATAAAAGTATTGCTTAAAAGTTAGCCAAAATGTGTTATCTGTTGTAGTATTATAATTTTTTGGACAATGTCGCTTTAGACAAAAAAAAAAAACCATTGCTTTTAGTCTACAATAACAGACGCGTACTCTATAGCTACGAAATTGTTGCCTAAGGTTTAAGCCACAATTTTTTGACTTTAGGGAACACAATTTGGTCATTGTAGAAAGCCAAAAATGTTGTAGTGAGAAAAGCAGTTCAAATTAGGGTCTAATCAAACCCTACAAATTTATAATTCAATATATATACCATTCCATCCAAAAATACAGTTCTATACAGGGCCAAAGTAGATCCTCTTTCTGAATTCTTGAGTCCATCTCTGTATATAAGTCTAGCAGTCCATTTTTTTTTAGACTTCTGAATACTTTGTGGCTCAAAGAATCCATAAATATCAAAATTCCCTATGGTATAAACTAATTGATTTATGTGTCTGCATTGTTAATATCAAT
>Ga0209489_110591_pt1 | contig 10237 bp, 18 predicted proteins | sample SiratrowhiteBW_FD_187527 | JGI IMG/M metagenome (GOLD analysis project Ga0209489, IMG submission 187527) | Root nodule microbial communities of legume samples collected from California, USA - Siratro white BW (SPAdes) (version 2) | ecosystem: Host-associated > Plants > Roots > Nodule | place...
GATATCTATCTGTTGGATATCTATGCAATAGATATCTATCTGTTGGATATCTATGCATTAGATATCTATCTGTTAGATATCTATGCATTAGATACCTATCTGTTAGATATCTATGCATTAGATATCTATGCATTTGATATCTATCTGTTAGATATATATGCATTAGTTATCTATGTATTAGATATCTATCTGTTAGATATATATGCATTAGTTATCTATGTATTAGATATCTATCTGTTAGATATCTATGCATTAGGTATATACCTGTTAGATATCTATGCATTAGGTATCTATCTGTTACATATCTATGCAATAGATATCTCTGTTAGATATCTATGCAATAGATATCTATCTGTTAGATATCTATGCAATAGATATCTATCTGTTAGATATCTATGCATTAGATATCTATCTGTTAGATATCTATGCATTAGATATCTATCTGTTAGATATCTATGCATTAGGTATCTATCTGCTAGATATCTATGCATTAGATATCTATCTGTTAGATATATATGCATCAGTTATCTATGTATTAGATATCTATCTGTTAGATATCTATGCATTAGATATCTATCTGTTAGATATCTATGCACTAGATATCTATCTGTTAGATATCTATGTATAGATATCTATGCATTAGATATCTATCTGTTAGATATCTATGCATTAGATATCTATGTGTTAGATATCTATGCAATAGATATCTATCTGTTAGATATCTACGCATTAGATATCTATCTGTTAGAAATCTATGGATTAGATATCTATTAGTTAGATATCTATCTGTATAGATATCTATGTGTTAGATATCTATGCAATAGATATCTATCTGTTAGATATATATGCATTAAATATCTATCTGTTAGATATCTATAGATTAGATATCTATGTGTTAGATATCTATGGATTAGATATCTATGTGTTAGATATCTATGGATTAGATATCTATGTGTTAGATATCTATCTGTATAGATATCTATATGTTAGATATCTATCTGTATAGATATCTATGTGTTAGATATCTATGCATTAGATATCTATGTGTTAGATATCTATGTATAGATATCTATGTGTTAGATATCTATGTATAGATATCTATGTGTTAGATATCTATGTATTAGATATATATCTGTTGGATATCTATGCAATAGATATCTATCTGTTAGATATCTATGCATTAGGTATCTATCTGCTAGATATCTATGTCTTAGATATCTATCTGCTAGATATCTATGTGATAGATATCTATGCATTAGATATCTATCTGCTAGATATCTATGCATTAGATATCTATCTGCTAGATATCTATGCATTAGATATTTTGATCTGTTAGATATCGATGTACAGTTATCTATGCATTAGATATCTATCTGGTAGATATCTATGTATACATATCTATGTACTAGATATCTATGCAATAGATATCTATCTGTTAGATATCTATGCATTACATATCTATCTGTTAGATATCTATCGATTAGATATCTATCTGTTAGATATCTATGTATAGATATCTATGTATTAGATATCTATCTGTTGGATATCTATGCAATAGATATCTATCTGTTAGATATCTATGTATTAGATATCTATGCAATAGATATCTACGCATTAGATATCTATCTGTTAGATATCTATGGATTAGATATCTATCCGTTAGATATCTATGTATTAGATATCTATCTGTTGGATATCTATGCAATAGATATCTATCTGTTAGATATCTATATATTAGATATCTATGTATAGATATCTATATATTAGATATGTATGTGTTAGATATCTATGTATAGATATCTATCTGCTAGATATATATGCATTAGATATCTATGTATAGATATCTATCTGTTAGATATATATATGCATTAGATATCTATCTCTTAGATATCTATGTATTAGATATCTATGTATAGATATCTTTGTATTAGATGTCTATCTGTTGGATATCTATGTATGGATATCTATGCATTAGATATCTATCTGTTAGATATCTATGCATTAGATATCTATCTATTAGATATCTATATATTAGATATCTATGTATAGATATCTATATATTAGATATCTATGTATTAGATATCTATGCATGGATATCTATGCATTAGATATCTATCTGTTAGATATCTATGCATTAGATATCTATCTATTAGATATCTATATATTAGATATCTACGTATAGATATCTATATATTAGATATGTATGTGTTAGATATCTATGTATAGATATCTATCTGTTAGATATATATGCATTAGATATCTATCTCTTAGATATCTATGTATTATATATCTATGTATAGATATCTATGTATTAGATGTCTATCTGTTGGATATCTATGCAATAGATATCTATCTCTTAGGTATCTATGCATTAGATATCTATGCATTAGATATCTTTCTGTTAGATATCTATGCATTAGAAATCTATCTGTTAGATATCTATATATAGTTATCTATGTATTAGATATCTATTTGTTAGATATCTATGCATTAGATATGATCTGTTAGATATCTATGTCTTAAATTTCTATTTGTTAGAGATCTATGCATTAGATATCTATCTGTTAGATATCTATGTATAGATATCTATCTGTTAGATATCTATGTATAGATATCTATCTGTTAGATATATATATGCATTAGATATCTATCTCTTAGATATCTATATATTAGATATTTATCTGTTAGATATCTATGCATTAGATATCTATCAGTTAGATATCTCTGCATTAGATATCTATCTGTTAGATATCTACGCATTAGATATCTATCTGTTAGATATCTATGCATTAGATATCTATCTGTTAGATATCTTTGCATTAGGTATCTATCTGCTAGATATCTATGTGTTAGATATCTATGCATTAGATATCTATCTGTTAGATATCTATCTGTTAGATATCTATGCATTAGGTATCTATCTGTTGGATATCTATGCAATAGATATCTATCTGTTAGATATCTATGGATTAAATATCTACGTGTTAGATATCTACGTATAGATATCTATCTGTTAGACATCTAGGTAAAGATATCTATCTGTTACATATCTATGTATAGATATCTATCTGTTAGATATATATGCATTAGATATCTATCTCTTAGATATCTATGTATTAGATATTTATCTGTTAGATATCTATGCATTAGATATCTATCAGTTAGATATCTCTGCATTAGATATCTATCTGTTAGATATCTACGCATTAGATATCTATCTGTTAGATATCTATGCATTAGATATCTATCTGTTAGATATCTTTGCATTAGGTATCTATCTGCTAGATATCTATGTGTTAGATATCTATGCATTAGATATTTATCTGTTAGATATCTATTATTAGATATCTATCTGTTAGATATCTATGGATTAGCTATCTATGCATTAGATATCCATCTGTTAGATATCTATGCATTAGATATCTATCTGTTAGATAGCTATGTATAGATATCTATGTATTAGATATCTATGCAATAGGTATCTATCTGTTAGATATCTATGCAATAGATATCTATCTGTTAGATATCTATTCATTAGATATCTATCTGTTAGATATCTATGCCTTAGATATCTATCTGTTAGATATCTATGCATTAGGTATCTATCTGCTAGATATCTATGCGTTAGATATCTATGTATATATATCTAGATATCTATCTGTTAGATATCTATGCATTAGATATCTATCTGTTATATATCAATGTGTTAGATATCTATATGTTAGATATCTATGTGTTAGATATTTATATGTTAGATATCCATGCATTAGATATCGATCTGCAGATATCTATGCATTAGATATCTATCTGTTAGATATCTATGCATTAGATATCTATCTGTTAGATATATATGCAGTAGATATCTATCTGTTAGATATCTATGCAATAGATATCTATCTGTTAGATATATATGCATTAGTTATCTATGTGTTAGATATCTATGCATTAGATATGTATCTGTTAGATATATATGCATTAGTTATCTATGTATTAGATATCTAACTGTTAGGTATCTATGCATTAGATATCTATCTGTTAGATATCTATGCATTAGATATCTATCTGTTAGATATATATGCAGTAGATATCTATCTGTTAGATATCTATGCAATAGATATCTATCTGTTAGATATATATGCATTAGTTATCTATGTGTTAGATATCTATGCATTAGATATGTATCTGTTAGATATATATGCATTAGTTATCTATGTATTAGATATCTATCTGTTAGATATCTATGCATTAGATATCTATCCGTTAGATATCTATGTATAGATATCTATCTGTTAGATATCTATGTGTTAGATATCTATTAGTTAGATATCTATCTGTATAGATATCTATGTGTTAGATATCTATGCATTAGATATCTATGTGTTAGATATCTATGGATAGGTATCTACCTATTAGATATCTATGCATTAGGTATCTATCTGCTAGATATCTATGCATTAGATATCTATCTGTTAGATATATATGCATTAGTTATCTGTGTATTAGATATCTGTCTGTTAGATACCTATGCATTAGGTATCTATCTGTTAGATATCTATGCATTAGGTATCTATCTGTTAGATATCTATGCGTTAGGTATTTATCTGTTAGATATGTATGCATTAGGTATCTATCTGCTAGATATCTATGCATTAGGTATCTATCTGCTAGATATCTATGCATTAGGAATCTATCTGTTAGATATGTATGCATTAGGTATCTATCTGCTAGATATCTATGCATTAGATATCTATCTGTTAGATATATATGCATTAGTTATCTATGTATTAGATATCTATCTGTTAGATATCTATGTGTTAGATATGTATCTGTTAGATATCTATCTGTTAGATATCTATGCATTAGGTATCTATCCGTTAGATATCTATGCATTAGATATCTATCTGTTAGATATCTATGAATTAAATATCTATCTGTTAGATATCTATGCACTAGTTATCTATGCATTAGGTATCTATCTGTTAGATATCTATGCATTAGGTATCTATCTGCTAGATATCTATGCATTAGATATCTATCTGTTAGATATATATGCATTAGTTATCTATCTGTTAGATATCTACGCATTAGATATCTATCTGTTATATATCTATGCATTAGCTATCTATCTGTTAGATATCTATGCATTAGGTATCTATCTGTTAGATATTTATGCATTAGGTATCTATCTGCTAGGTATCTATGCATTAGCTATGTATCTGTTAGATATCTATGCATTAGGTATCTATCTGCTAGATATCTATGCATTAGATATCTATCTGTTAGATATATATGCATTAGTTATCTATGTATTAGATATCTATCTGTTAGATATCTATGCATTAGGTATCTACCTGTTAGATATCTATGCATTAGGTATCTATCTGTTAGATATCTATGCAATAGATATCTCCGTTAGATATCTATGTAATAGATATCTATCTGTTAGATATCTATGCAATAGATATCTATCTGTTAGATATCTATTGAATAGATATCTATCTGTTAGACATCTATGGATTAGATATCTATCTGTTAGATATTTATGCATTAGATATCTATCTGTTAGATATCTATGTATAGATATCTATGCATTAGATATCTATCTGTTAGATATCTATGTATAGATATCTATGCATTAGATATCTATCTGTTAGATATCTATGCATTAGATATCTATATGTTAGATATCTATGCAATAGATATCTATCTGTTAGATATCTATGTATTAGATATCTATCTGTATAGATATCTATGTGTTAGATATCTACGCATTAGATATCTATCTGTTAGATATCTATGTATAGATATCTATGTGTTAGATATCTATGTATAGATATCTATGTATTAGATATCCATGCATTAGTTATCTATGCATTAGATATCTATGCAATAGATATCTATCTGTTAGATATCTATTGAATAGATATCTATCTGTTAGACATCTATGCATTATATATCTATCTGTTAGATATTTATGCATTAGATATCTATCTGTTAGATCTCTATGTATAGATATCTATGCATTAGATATCTATCTGTTAGATATCTATGTATAGATATCTATGCATTAGATATCTATCTGTTAGATATCTATGCATTAGATATCTATCTGTTAGATATCCATGCATTAGTTATCTATGCATTAGGTATCTATCTGTTAGATATCTATGCATTAGGTATCTATCTGCTAGATATCTATGCATTAGATATCTATCCGTTAGATATATATGCATTAGTTATCTATGTATTAGATATCTATTATTAGATATCTATCTGTTAGATACCTATGCATTAGATATCTATCTGTTAGATATCTATGCATTAGATATCTATTATTAGATATCCATCTGTTAGATATCTATCGATTAGATATCTATGCATTAGATATCTATCTGTTAGATATCTATGCATTAAGTATCTATCTGCTAGATATCTATCTGTTAGATATCTATGGATATATATCTAGATATCTATCTGTTAGATATCTATGCATTAGATATCTATCTGTTAGATACCTATGCATTAGATATCTATCTGCTAGATATCTATGCATTAGATATCTATGTGTTAGATATCTATGGATTAGGTATCTATCTGTTAGATATCTATGTGTTAGATATCTATGCATTAGATATCTATGTGTTAGATATCTATGCATTAGATATCTATGCATTAGATATCTATCTGTTAGATATCTACGTACATACATCTACATATCTATCTGTTAGATATCTATGCATTAGATATCTATGTGTTAGATAGCTATCTGTATAGATATCTATGTAGATATCTATGTGTTAGATATCTATACATTAGATATCTATGTGTTAGATAGCTATCAGTATAGATATCTATGTGTTAGATATCTATGTGTTAGATATCTATGCATTAGATATCTATTTGTTAGATATCTATGTATAGATATCTCTGTGTTAGATATGTATGTATGGATATCTATGTATTAGATATCTATCTGTTGGATATCTATGCAATTGATATTTATCTGTTAGATATCTATGCATTAGATATCTATCTGTTAGATATCCATGCATTAGGTATCTATCTGCTAGATATCTATGTGCTGGATATCTATGCATTAGATATCTATCTGTTAGATATCTACGTACATACATCTAGATATCTATCTGTTAGATACCTATGCATTAGATATCTATCTGCTAGATATCTATGCATTAGATATCTATGTGTTAGATATCTATGGATTAGGTATCTATCTGTTAGATATCTATGTGTTAGATATCTATGCATTAGATATCTATGTGTTAGATATCTATGCATTAGATATCTATCTGTTAGATATCTACGTACATACATCTACATATCTATCTGTTAGATATCTATGCATTAGATATCTATGTGTTAGATATCTATGCAATAGATATCTATCTGTTAGATATCTATGCATTAGATATCTATGTGTTAGATATGTATGGATTAGATATCTATGTGTTAGATAGCTATCTGTATAGATATCTATGTGTTAGATATCTATACATTAGATATCTATGTGTTAGATATCTATGCATTAGATATCTATCTGTTAGATATCTACATACATACATGTAGATATCTATCTGTTACATATCTATGCATTAGATATCTATTTGTTAGATGTCTATGCAATAGATATCTATCTGTTAGATAGATATCTATGCATTAGATATCTATCTGTTAGATATCTATGGATTAGATATCTATGTGTTAGATATCTGTGGATTAGATATCTATGTGTTAGATAGCTATCTGTATAGATATCTATGTGTTAGATATCTATGCATTAGATATCTATGTGTTAGATATCTATGCATTAGATATCTATGTGTTAGATATCTATGCATTAGATATCTATGTGTTAGATATCTATGTATAGATATCTAAGTGTTAGATATCTATGTATAGATATCTATGTGTTAGATATGTATGTATAGATATCTATGTGTTAGATATGTATGTATAGATATCCATGCATTAGATATCTATCTATTAGATATCTATGCATTACATATCTATCTGTTAGATATCTATGTATATATTTATGCATTAGATATCTATCTGTTAGATATCTATGCATTAGATATCTATGTGTTAGATATCTATGCAATAGATATCTATCTGTTGGATATCTATGCATTAGGTATCTATACGCTAGATATCTATGCATTAGATATCTATCTGTTAGATAAATATGCATTAGTTATCTATGTATTAGATACCTATCTGTTAGATATCTATGCATTAGATATCTATCTGTTAGATATCTATGTATAGATATCTATGTGTTAGATATGTATCTGTTGGATATCTATGCGATAGATATTTATTGTTAGATATTTATGCATTAGATATCTATCTGTTAGATATCCATGCATTAGGTATCTATCTGCTAGATATCTATGTGTTAGATATCTATCTGCTAGATATCTATGTGTTAGATATCTATGTATTAGATATCTATCTGCTAGATATCTATGCATTAGATATTTTGATCTGTTAGATATCGATGTATAGTTATCTATGGATTAGATATCTATCTGTTAGATATGTATGTATAGATATCTATGTATTAGATATCTATCTGTTGGATATCTATGCAATAGATATCTATCTGTTAGATATCTATGTATTAGATATCTATGCAATAGATATCTATCTGTTCGATATCTATGCATTAGATATCTATCTTTTAGATATCTATATATTAGATATCTATGTATAGATATCTATGTATTAGATATGTATGTGTTAGATATCTATGTATAGATATCTATCTGTTAGATATATATGCGTTAGATATCTATGTATTAGATATCTATCTGTTGGATATCTATGCAATAGATATCTATCTGTTAGATATCTATGCATTAGATATCTATCTGTTAGATATCTATGCATTAGATATCTATGTGTTAGATATCTATGCAATAGATATCTATATATTAGATATCTATGTATAGATATCTATGTATTAGATATGTATGTGTTAGATATCTATGTATAGATATCTATCTGTTAGATATATATGCGTTAGATATCTATGTATAGATATTTATGTATTAGATATCTATCTGTTGGATATCTATGCAATAGATATCTATCTGTTAGATATCTATGCATTAGATATCTATCTGTTAGATATCTATGCATTAGATATCTATGTGTTAGATATCTATGCAATAGATATCTATCTGTTAGATATTTATGCATTAGATATCTATCTGTTAGATATCTATGCATTAGATATCTATCTGTTAGATATCTATGTATAGATATCTATGCATTAGATATCTATCTGTTAGATATCTATGCATTAGATATCTATGTGTTAGATATCTATGCATTAGATATCTATGTGTTAGATATCTATGCATTAGATATCTATGCATTAGATATCTATGTGTTAGATATCTATGCATTAGATATCTATGTGTTAGATATTTATGCATTAGATATCTATCTGTTAGATATCTATGCATTAGATATCTATCTGTTAGATATCTATGTATAGATATCAATGCATTAGATATCTATGTGTTAGATATCTATGCATTAGATATCTATGTGTTAGATATCTATGCATTAGATATCTATGCATTAGATATCTATGTGTTAGATATCTATGCATTAGATATCTATGTGTTAGATATCTATGTATAGATATCTATGTATTAGATATGTATCTGTTGGATATCTATGCAATAGATATCTATCTGTTAGATATCTATGTGTTAGATATCTATGCATTAGATATCTATCTGCTAGATATCTATGCATTAGATATTTTGATCTGTTAGATATCGATGTATAGTTATCTATGCATTAGATATCTATCTGGTAGATATCTATGTATACATATCTATGTATTAGATATCTATGCAATAGATATCTATCTGTTAGATATCTATCGATTAGATATCTATCTGTTAGATATCTATGTATCAGATATCTATGCAATAGACATCTATCTGTTAGATATCTATCGATTAGATATCCATCTGTTAGATATCTATCGATTAGATATCTATGCATTAGATATCTATCTGTTAGATACCTATGCATTAGATATCTATCTGTTAGATATCTATGTATATATATCTAGATATCTATCTGTTAGATATCTATGCATTAGATATCTATCTGTAAGATATCTATGTATATATATCTAGATATCTATCTGTTAGATATCTATGCATTAGATATCTATCTGTTAGATATCTAT
>Ga0209489_110592_pt1 | contig 10236 bp, 3 predicted proteins | sample SiratrowhiteBW_FD_187527 | JGI IMG/M metagenome (GOLD analysis project Ga0209489, IMG submission 187527) | Root nodule microbial communities of legume samples collected from California, USA - Siratro white BW (SPAdes) (version 2) | ecosystem: Host-associated > Plants > Roots > Nodule | place: USA...
AAAAATGAAGTGTAATCATGCATTAAAATTTAGTGCACCATGAAAGTTTAGTGCAATGCTACATAGCAACACTAAACAAAATTTAGTGCTCTTACCGGCAAGATCTTGATGTTGGTTTTCCATGAACGTCAAAGGGCTAACGGTGGTAGTGGTGGTCGGGATGGAAAGCCTGGGAGCCTGCTCTCCAAACATCTTTCTGTCTGATTTTCCAAACTCCATTGAGTGCCTCTCGGTTAGAACTTAGAACTTGAAATTGTAGAAAAGTTTTTCACTAAAAGTACTTTGCAAAACGCAAGACGGTAGTGAGTTTCTTCTCTAAAGATATCCTCTTTTATAAGCTGTGTTTTTGTGGACAAAGCCGCCAACAGAAAATAAGTACAAGTGGTTTTGGAAAAACAAGCAGTTTTTGCAACATTTATCGAAGTGGGGTTTTGGATTACTTTCTGAAAATAACCCTTGCCTGACATGTCAAGACAATAATCACGTCTGGAAACAAGACAATAACCTTCTGAAAATCGAAGTTGGAGTAGAAAATTGGAGAAATTGATGATAGGTAGATTTATTGAATCAAAGCTTCCACCAAGGAGCTTGCATATGCACCTGAGCAAGTTTTAATTCACTTTATTGCTTCTATTCTCCTTTCATAAATGTATTTAATTTGATTAAAGGTGTACTTCTGAATCTTGTCTTATGTTTGGTTGCATTTAATATTTAGCTCCTGGGACCAACTCACATCACAGGACTAGTGACACACGCACATCAAACAAGGCTACGTGCACATCTTAAATGTTTTGCATGTGCATGCAAAGATAGCCACGTAGAGTTGTTTACGACTTTAAAGTAAATACATTAACAAAACAAAAGAAATACAATTAAATTTGTAAAATGTCTGTTACACTTATATTAAATCTTTAATTTCTTTTTACATGTATTAATTCTTAACACAATTGCTACTACATCTTTCCCTTATATATTAAATAATAAAAAACATTTATGATATTAGTAAATGTTCCTTAATTAATATTATTGAAAACTATAGTGTTGAAATAAACATTACAAATAGCATGATTCTTTAAAATACTAAAAAAACTAATAAAACTGAATGCTTATTAAAAAGTTTACCCTTATTTGAAATGTTAAATAATTTGTTATTTTAAGTTATTTTGAAAAAATGAAATAAATGTAAATTTTAATAATTTAAAAGTGTCTCACAAAATATTACCATTAAGATGATCTAACACATACTAACTAATTTTCTGACTTTTTTTTTCTTAAATTTAATTCTACTAAAAAATTCAACCATGGAATGTCATATATATATATATATATATAATTTAACTCTTTTATATTTATTGAAATTATTATTTTTAAAATATATTGTTTATCTACAAAACTAATAATTCATGTGTGACGTGGATGAACTTTTTCATTTATTTTACTATCATTATAATATCAATACATTGTAGAGTTAAAACTTAACAATCAACCATTAAAAATTAACAATCAAAAATCAAAAATATCTTCCTGAACTGGTTGAAAAAGAAAATTTATATGACAATATAATATTTATTTTTGTCTTTAAAATTTTACCGTTTGAAATTTGAAGTGGATGCAGACTACTACCTCACACCCGAAATTGATCTGTTCAATGAAGAAGACATACTGGCAGTCATGCGTGTCACAGGAAAAATGCACCTTCCAGTGGTTACAAAAAGAAGACAGTCATGGCGTGATGCAACTTGCAATGGTTATAGAAAGAAAATGCCACGTACGAAACATGCATTGGATGATCAGGTTTAAGTTATTTATTATTTTAACAATTAAAAAGTAAACTTCTTTTCTCATTTTATAATTCTTAAGTTTATTTGATTTTATTTTTTTACTGTTCTACTTGAATTTTATATTCCTTATTATTGATTGATGTTTTCTTTTCTCGTCTTTAATTTATATATTTCTTGAAAATATCATATATTCTTTCTCTATGTCCTTTATAGTTGAAGATATCATATATTAGTTGACTAATTGTTATACTTTTAATATTTGAATTTATTGAATTTGTATTTAAAATATCAATAAGAATTTTAAAGTATATGCATAATGGTAGCAGATAGATATAGCCCTAAGAATTAATATTTCAATGTATTTTAATGTTACACTTATTTTGTTTTCAAGCAAAGAAGACATGGGAAGATAGACTATAATTGCTTGCTTTTCCAATCCATAGCTTTCAGTTCTTGAAAAACATGTATTGGATGAACAAATTGTACTTATGTAATCAGAAGTGAGAATTGACATCCTAAAGTTACCGTTACACTACTTATTTTTATTTAACTTTCCCAAACAATGAAGACATGTTACATATGAAAATATTTATTGGAGGTTCTGTTTGATAAGAAAGTTTGCATGTTACATATGAGATATGAAAATTGAACTATAAATATTTGATAAAATTAGTCATTTAAATGGTTTATAGATATAAAGGCATGTTTATATAATTATATTTTTTTTCAATCAAATTTTATTTTAAGAATATTTTTTAGTTAATTTTAAACCTTTGTTATTTTTTTAAACATAAAACGTTTTATTAAAATTAAAAATAAATAGTATACACAGTTTAATAAACGGGTGACATAAGATAAAAAAAAGAATAAATCATGACTATTACCAAAATATTCAAAATAAAAAACACATAATAATGATAAATTACAAATTCAAATATTTTTTAGAAAAAATTGTACTATAAATTATATAATATAAATTAATTAAATAAGTTATAACTAAGTTAAAATAAATAAACATCTTGAAAATCTGACCTATACATGGAAATAAAACAAGCATGTAAAGTACACGAGAAAAGAAATTCACTGACTTTGTACTCTGTGAAAGTTGCACGAATATTACAATGCAAAAATAACTGTTAGAGACTGCAATGATACTTAGATATTTCTTTAAAAGATAACATTATCTACAATGGTCTCCCACTTACAAATAAAAAACAATTTCAGTTAAATCACATGAGATGAGACATGCTCAACGTTGACTTCATACTATATAGAAGATGTGTTTGAGGGTTAAAATTTATAATCCTGTTATAGTATTTTTTGGGTTAACCGGTTTTACTTAAAAAAATCATAAAAAACAATATTATTTACTTATTTATTTATTTGCACAAAACTTTAAACTTAAACTCAACTAAAACGTCATCTTATATAAATGAAATCCTTGCATAATAAATTAATGTTTAAAAAAATAAAAAAAATAAAATGAAGGATTAATTATTTCTCATAATATAATCCTACTATATTATTAATTTGTGATCTTTTATTTATGAAAGTTATATTGATTATTTATTTACATTAAATTGAATACATAAAAAAGTTGTCAAGTTTTTTTTTTTTTTTAATTATTTGGTCATCAAAGCACCTAATAAAGTTTTTGGAAAGTATGATATGTTTTGTTATCCCATCCTCCATACCTTTAAATGATGTATATCTTTTTAAATGGTAAGTAAAAAATTCTCATTTAGAAGAACTTGGCTACATTTAAATTGAATTAATTTTCTTTAGAATTTGTATTGGTGTAAATAGTTATTAATATTTATGTTTTTATCAACTTAAAGTTTTGATTGAACATAAATTATCTTAATATTTACTTTAATTTATAAAAATTTGCCATAAAAATTATTTTAAAAATTATTTTTTTATTCTGTTTTCCATATAATTATAGCTGAAAAAATTGATAAAAACAATTTACACTTTTATAAATATCTAATTTTGTGCTTTTCCATAATGAGTTGTGTGTTAAATACTAAAATTGAATAAATAATAAAAGTGTTATAAACATAATAAAAAAAGCTTTTTAATATTTAAAAACTAATTATTTTTATATTTGTTATTTACAACTATGACAATGACATCATAAACATAGCTGTAAACAGTTTTTCTTTTTTTTAAATTTTAGTGATGTGTGACACTCATGCACTTGAAGTTTGTTCATGTATTGTTTAATTTTATTCTGTTGTTACTTTCATTTATATATATATATATATTACTTATAGATTTTATGTATTAAGTGTTAATATATGATTTTAAGACTAACCATGCATCATGTTAATTAATCTACATCATTTTTATACATACCAAACAAAATAATCTAGCCTGGTTCCAAGGACGAGAATGAACACCTTGTTAGAGTTTTGGAATACGCATTTGTAGTATAGATTGATTACAAAAATAAAATTTTGGATGAAACTAAATATATTTGTTTTTTTCATTTAAATTACACATTTATGTTATATATGTGGTTGAACATTAATATTAAATGTTATAGATACAATCAAATAAAATTATTTTTCAAATTTAGAAAAATAATTTGTTTTATATATTGGTTGAGCAGAAAGAAAGCACTGCCACCTTGAATAACGGATCATTACCGTTTACTTCTCCAATCCGTGGCATTTAGGCACACAGAAGTACTGAACAACATGCACTGGGTGAACATTTCATAGTTGCAGCAACAGATAAATGCAGATCAGAAAAATACTAAGCCAACATGCATTGGTAGAACAGGAAGGCAGCGTTGTCGCATTGGGACTAAGGGACCATCAGTGCATGGCATCTACCACCGTTTGCAGATGGACTTTGACTGAAGGGTGAAGTTTTTGAACCCATTATATTTTTACTCTACAAAAAGAAATCACATGAGATGGATCATGGTGGAAACTTAATTCAAACTATATAAAAAAAAAAAAATGCCTTCTTCCTGCATTTTCATAATCTCGCCATGCACATTCATACTTTTTTAAATGACGAAAACAGCCTTTATTAAAAGAATGAAAAGGATATGAGAAGAAAAAAATTCGTTCCCTTGTACAATCTGAAAATAAGTTATTAATTGAAAAAATACATTTCGGATTTGACGAATTCAGTATTAGAATATTATTATCAGATAATACTAGTAGAATATCAAAAAATATCATATATATTTATTTAGAATAATTTCTATATTAAGTTTCCTAGAATTTTATATTAAGTGAGTTATGTAAACAAAAAGAGTACATTCAAGAATAACCTCATTCCATATTATCATATTCTTGTTCATTTTTTATGTTGATAGTTATCATATCTTTGTTTAACTTTCGATACCATCGCAATATTCAGATTTCAAACTGAGCCAATCTAAAAGTCATTAAAAAGATATATATTTGATATTACATCAATCTAAAAGTTGTTATTAAAAAGAATACATTGCAGATTTGCCGAGACGTCTTTTTCCTGTATCTCTAATATCACTTTGCACTTCTATAGTAAAATTGAAAAGAGAAAAATAACTCTGTTAAAAATTTAAACTTGAGGTTGCCCTTCACATCTTGCATTGCTCTTGCACTTTCGGTTTATCACTTTGCAGCTACGTGGACCTTTGGTCAATGGTTGGGTGCACCTTTGTAGCTGTTGTGATAATAATTTTTATTCTTTGAACAATGAAAAATTATAATTAATATAAACACTTAAGAGATGTTTCAACCTTATTATACAAATACTTTTAAGAGACTAAAATAAATAAATCATGGTCAATCACATATAGTCCCATGAACTACAAATACATTATTATGTAAAAACAAAACTCATCAAGTCCAATACTATCTTATAGGACTAATATTCATTCAAACACAAAAAGAGTACAAAATAATAAATATTTTGTGTATGTAAATCTTAATGTTTCTCCCAAATAATGTGGATTCTTTTGCTTTTCAAAGATGAGTGGTGCAAAGGGTCATTCGGTCCAAATAATACCGAACCAAACAATCCTACATCCGTAGATAAATCTTGTGCTTGAATCCAGTTATCCTGCACAAAGGAGCAAACAAGCCTACATACAGCCCTATTCACATTTAGATAACCATCTATGATCCAATCACACAGCCTTACCAGAGTCTTGAATAAATCAATATTCTACTAAACTTGTTTTAAGAAATTTATCGGACTCATAAACCATTCTGAGAGAGATCCCTACACTCTAAATCCACTGAATTTAGCCCAATTCCATGCATGTAGTTGAACCAATGCAAAAATTTTTACCTCATCTACCTGACCACTGTTAAAAACAATACTATTTATATGAGTCCAAATTTCCTTTGCTAACGTCAGCCATATCCCTTTCCAAACTTTAATGCTCAAGCTGTTAATGGTGACGCTGGAAAAGTGCCTATCAATGTCATTGCTTCTCACCAAACTGATTTCAACCCAATTATCACACTTAACCTGGAACCTCACAATTAGCTAATAATGTTGTACTGTTTCTGTCTTCTTGTTACACAAGGAACACAAATTACAATCCATACTAATTCCTCTCCTTTCAAGATTAATCCTGGACGGAAGCCTAATTAGCAAAGCCCTCCATCCAAAAGTCTTCGTTATCCTATACACCTTAAGATCTCATAATATCCTAAAACTCTCCCTTTGTTCATCAACTTGATCCTCTTTTAAAATCCTATATCCTAACTGGATAGTATAGCCATTTTCATTCTTTCCTTGCCAACAACATATATTTGAATTATTCTTGTTTCATTAAATAGTCGAAAGAGTATCTATTAATTGTGTTTCCAAACTTTTCCCCTTGCCAACAACATATATTATGAATTATTCTTGTTTCACTAAATAGTGGAAAGAGTATCTATTAATTGTGTTTCCAAACTTTTCTCCCATTCTCTCCTTGCCGTGATAGTAGTGGTGGATAGTGAAGGGTAATTGTTCTCCAAAAGCATCAAATAAAAATAAAAAGCATTTTAATTTTATTTATATATATTTTTTACTGTAGGTTTATATGTATTGAAGTTTGTGCTAGTACTTAGAATATACTTTCTTTTATTAATATGTGATTACAGATTAATACTAATATGTATTTAGGAAACAGTGCTGTCGGATTGTCGGAGTGCGACTACTTAATTGGAGTAATACATAGGTCGAACAAATTTCATAGATGGAGTAATATTTTTTATTAATATTATTTAAAGTTATAAATTGTTGTATGTTTTGCACGTTTTAAATACACATAGGGTGATGGTTGTGCAGTTGAAAATATACAAAGTAAACTTATTTTTTTTCTTTTATTGTTCCTGCAGTTTATACCACTAATTACATTAATGTTTTCTTTCTCACCTCTATTTTATACATTTAAAGATCAGACGATCTTTCTTTTTATCTCTTTAATTGAGATGAGATGGAAGTGTTAGGTTGTTTCTCTCCTTGTGAGGCCCAAACCTATTATGTTTTGGTATGTCTATGATATATGACAGACTCAATATAATGCATCATTATAATTAAAGTAAAAGGCTAACCCTGAGTGTGTAAAACTGTGAGAGCTTCGGCGTGTGTGGAGAAGTGTGTGAGGAACCGCTTTGAAGAGAAGAAGGAGAGGTAATTCGGAGCTACTTCCTATAGTAACCTGTGTTGGTTGTTTTGAAGATCCAACAATAAAACCTGTGTGAGCTGCAATTTTTACTTAATTTTCAACAATTGAAAAGTAAATTTTTTTTATTTTATAATTTGTACGCTTACTTGAATTTAATTTTTATTGTTCTTTCAGCTCTTTATATTCTTGATTGTATAGATATTTTCATATATAAGTTATTTCTTTTCAACATACTTTTATTTTATTTTTCTTAAAAATATGTTTAACATTGTTAATGTTTTAGAGCTGAATTCAAAATTACACTTTCTTAAAATTCAAGATTTAAATTAGTATTCTAAATTCAAAATAATAAAAAACTCATACTTTTAAAATTAAAGTGTCTTGTCATAAAACTTATACCTAAGATGAGTATATGCTTTCTAAGTATTTTTCAGTTTGATTTTCCAAACTCCATTGAATAGTTTTATATCTAACTAAAAAAAGCTTTTGGTAAAATACTTTGTAAAAGAATTTGGCTAACAAAATGGTAGTGAAGTTGTTTTGGAGAGATGTACCTTTTATAAACTCTAAATCCTAAACATAAAAGAGATATCTTTCCACAACAGCTTCACTATCATTTTGCTAGCCTAATCCTCTTGCAAAATATTTTAGCAAAAATACTTTTATATAAAATAAAACGATTCAATGGAATTTGAAAAATCAAACAAAAAAATACTTAAAAAGCATACTAGAGTAAAAGTAAAATTATGTACTTAAAAATCAATTAATTTTAGGTTGATTTAGACCAAATTATAAACAATAAATAGAATGTGTTACATGTTAGTATTTAAATCAGTTAAAAATATATTTATATACATTAAAGTTTGTGCTAGTAGAATATATTTCTTTATCAATGGAGAATATATTTCTTTATCAATACGTTATTACATATATCTTTTTCTATTATATATTTCGCTGGCATGAGTTGTGTCATCATATAAATACAAATAAGAAAAGTATTGAGTCAACTTGCATTAATTGAATAGGAAGACAATGCTCTCACATTGGGACTGCTTGGTTGAATAAGAGATCATCAATGTTAACTTCTCCAATCCATGACATCTACGCATATAATAATACATGTATTGCTTAAACAAATTTTATAGATACAATAATATTTTTTATTAGTATTATACAACATTATAAATTGTTAATTGATGTATATTTTACAAGTATTTTGGAATTGTGAATGGAATATCTAATCATATCACTTTATAACCATACAACAATTTATAACTTTGTATAATATTAATAAAAAAGATTTATGTCATTGATTGGAGAAGTAAACGGTGATGATTCTCTATTCAACATAGCAGTGCCAATGCCTTAGCACTGTCTTCCTCTTCAACCAATGTATGTTGGCTCAAGATTTTTCTTATCTATATTTATCTGATAACACACCTCAGGGTAGCAAAATATATAATAGAAAGAGATATTGTAATAACATATTGATAAAGAAATATATTCTACTAGCACAAATAAAATTAAACATTATATGACAGATGCATGAATGAATGACTCGTGTTGTCCATATTTGTTTTGTCGTTTCCATCCTAATAATATGGTGTTTTAGTTGAGTGGTCATAATTTTTTTTTTTTATTTCTATGAGCAGGTACATGTTATCGTTATCTATTATAAAACAACTCTTCTATCATAAAACCTCATATTAAAATAACATCTTTGAATTTTAAAAATATTTATTTATTCTAACTTAATTATAGTCTATTTAGTTTATTTATATTATACAGTAGTATAATATTTTCTTAAAAAATATTTGAATTGAAAATTTATTATTTTTTGTTTGTACTCTCAACACTTCGATAATAGTTATTATGATTTACTATGTTGATAAAAAAGTAAATCTCTAGTGACTTAATCTTACTGTTGACCGTTGCTTCAGCTGCAAGTCTACTATGTAAAAGCTACTTAAATACTACAATGAAAATAATTGTTAAAAATAATAATGTTATGTACAATTTTCTCCCACTTACAAATAAAAGCCAACTTAAATTAGACCAAATGAGATGGATCATGGTGGACACTTAATTCATACTATATAAAAACATGTCTTCTTTGTGCACTTCCATTATCTCGCCCACACCTCCATACTTTTTAAAATAAAATTGTACAATCCAAAAATATTTTTATTATATGAATAACTACTGGATTTGTAGAATTCTGATTAAAATCATAAAAGCTTTTTAAAATGTTTAATTTAATGTAAATAGTCAATATAACTTTGATTAATAAAGATATCATATATTAATAATATAGTAGGATTATATTTTCAAAAAATGTTATGAGAAATAATCAATCTTTCAAGTTATTCTTTATTTTTTTAAAATATTAATTTAATATATTAGGATTATCCTTTTCGTTTGTATGATACGACGCTTTAGTTGAGTTTAAAATTTAGTGTGAATAAGAAAATATTATTGTCTTTTATTACTTTTTTTATATTTCTTATCAGTAGAAAATAAATTAAATATATATAAGAGTATTTTAGGAATGTTTCCATCTTATAAAAATGTGAGTGTTTAAGTATGTTTCCTTATAAAAACATAAAACAAAGTTTATACATATATTAATAAATAGAAATTGAATAAATTTACAGATAATATAACATTTAGAAAGTTGACAATTATTTTGATATTTAAAGTTATAATTTTATTATATTAACTTAAAAAAATTATAATTTAAAAAATAATTCAATTTCTGAGATGTTTAATAAGTACATATTTATTTATTTAGTGTAATTTTAATATATTAATACATGTCAATTCTAT
>Ga0209489_110599_pt1 | contig 10219 bp, 3 predicted proteins | sample SiratrowhiteBW_FD_187527 | JGI IMG/M metagenome (GOLD analysis project Ga0209489, IMG submission 187527) | Root nodule microbial communities of legume samples collected from California, USA - Siratro white BW (SPAdes) (version 2) | ecosystem: Host-associated > Plants > Roots > Nodule | place: USA...
TTTTTAATTATATTATATATATATATATATATATATATATATATATATATATATATATATCTTAATTGATTTAAATTTTTAAATCGAGGTTTAAACAAAAAAGATTAATTCATATCCTATAATTAGAAAATTATTTCAATAATTTTTTTATAATTTTTCTAAATGACTTGCAAGTATATTTTAAATTTTTAAAATTATTGTATACTATCAATAATTTTTATATAAACATGAATTTAATTATCTCATTGTTGAATTTAATAGTTTCACTATCAGGAATATTTATGTCAGTTTTTTTATCAGAAATAAATATAAATAAAAAGACAATCAGATCATTTATATGTTAATATATTTAATATATATATATATATATATATATATATATATATATATATATATATATTGTGCCAAATTTAATATATTTTGAATGAGATATAACACATAGACTAATAGAGAAAGAGAGATGATAAATTATTCTTAAAGCAGTTATAAGAGCTACTTTATCTTTCTAAATTAGTTTTCATGAGTACTCCACGTTAATCATTAGATCTAAAAGAAGTTTGTAAGTGTGAGAGTAATTTAATCCATTGTGCTATAGTGACTCGGAGACTAATTTAAAATATTTATTCATGATATTTATCTTCATGTTTTATCCTTTTCTAATTTAAGAAAATTATTTATTTTCTTCACCCTTCATTTTTTAATACAATGCTTCTAATAAATAACTCTTAAGAAAAAAAAATGAAAGTACTAGGGTAAGAATTAAATTTAGAATGCGAGTTGCTATATTTATACATCAAAGAGAAATATGTTGGGCAATTAAACTATACCTTTTGCTAACGTCTTGGGTGAGACGTGAAGTGGTTTATTTTTATTTTTGTTTTTTCTTTCCTATTTTTTGTACAATGGTTATTTGACATTTATTTTGTACTTCTATATTTTCTTTTTGCACCTCCCCGTTACAATATAATGGTAAAAATAACTTTTCAAAATTATTACGGTTTTTCAGAAATGAAATCTAAAATTTATTAAAAATACTTTCAAATTATTAATCATTTAAAACTATTTCACAATGAAAATTATCGTTATAAAATAATATTTCAGCAAAATTTAAACCAAATTACGAAATGCTGTTTTCGGAAACTTAAAATCTAATACTTTCCACAAAATTTTGAAACAATAAACATGACAGATTCATGGACATTGAAGAAATTTTTTTATACTTATGCTATACGTCCCTCATTACAATTTTAGGAGGTACAGGAAGTAATTCTGGAAGTGCATAAAGTAATTATATTTTCCTCTCCAATTTTAGTTTAACTGTTGAGTGGGGTTCGAAGCCCATTGGCCTCATTTATAGCCATGTCAGAATAGTAACGCATTGGGTTGTTAAGTTTTATTAAGGGTTTTGCATTATGCACCCCCGTAAAATTCAACTGCACTCCCATAGAATCTGACTTTTATCCTTTTAAATATTGTGTTCTTGATCATGCATTCTAAAATATATCTTGTATATTTTGAATTGCATGTTTCAGGATATATTATTTTTTTATTTTTTAAATATATTTATATTTTATTTGAATTAATTTCAGTACAATTAATTTATTTCAAAGAGGATTTTTAAATTTTAAAACAAAATTTATTTAATGGAAATATATTTTTTAATACGAACAATATTCACTAAAAATAAACATTCTGAAATGATGATAATGTTTCATATTAATAATCAAACTTTTTTTTTTACAATATCATTATTAAATTTAAAAATATATAATTTAAGTAGTAGACAAAGGTTCTTGTCGCATGTCATGTATAATTTATGGACATCTAGTATAAACAACCCACTCATCTATTATTCTCCAGCTAACTGCAATGCACCGTGGTTTCATCCTACAATGGAATACCTTCTACTACATATATACAGTCGATCATGCTATAAAATATTGATGATCCTCCTAAATGCACAATGTATTTATTAAATTAGTGCATTAGACACTTAAAAAAAAAACATGATAACATAATAATGTAAATAATTCACCGCACAAGCATGCTTATGTTGTGATCATGGTCGTTTTTGACCACCATCTAGACTAAATATACATACATGGGTTTAAGATAAACTTTTTTACCTAATTAATATTTTTTTAGTTTTTATTTCCTTTAATAGCAATCTTTATTTTTTATTTTCCTCAATAACACTTCTTATTCTTTAATTTCTCAAATAATACTCTTTTATTTATTTATTTATTCTTTAATTAGTATATAGTCAGTACATTAATTATATTATTATTTTTTATTTTTTATTTTTTTATGATTTTGTGATTGTATTTTATTATAATAATTTACAGGTTGTATTTTTGAATTAAAAATTGATATTGGAAGAAAAAATTATAATAAATTATAAAATTGTTATTTGAATTAAAATTTGTATTTTTCATTTGTTAAAAAATATATCTAAATAATTAATAGCAAAAATAAAATAAAATTGTTAAAGTATTTTTACAAATAAATATTAATTAAATGATTTAAAAATTTTAAATAAAATTTAATTTATTTATGAATTGCTTTTAAATGTTATGTTTATTATTTAAAAATTGTTAATTATTGAAATGATGTAATACATATTGAACATAAAGAGAAAAATAAATGACAATCATATATTCACTAAATAGTTTAGTTAATGATACACGAAATACTTTGTGTTGAAATGAAACATAAATTTTATGTTTATCAAAACTCAAATTTTATCTTTATCAAAAAATCAATTACATTTTTATCGAAAATCAAATTTTATCTTTATGAAAAATCAAATAATATCTTTAATAAAATATCAAATTTTATTTCTATCAAAAACCAAATTCTATCTTTATCAAAAATAAAAATTTATCTTTATCAAAAATTAAATTTTATCTTTATCAAATTTTTATTTGATTTTTGCCATTAATTATTTAGATATTTTTTAAACAAACTAAAAATACAAATTTTAAATAAAATAACAATTTTATAATTTATTATAATTTTTTCTTCCAATATAATTTTAATATAAAAATAAAATCACAAAATTATTATAATTTATTTTAATATAATTTATTATGCCAAATTTAAATTTATTATAAAATATAAAATAAATAATTTATCATTTTTTCCAATTATAATTAATTAGTTTAAAAACCTATAAAGTATTTAATTTTATTTTATTTGTATTCTTTTTTTAATTTGAATTTAATTATTTTTACATTATTTTTTATCTTAATTTTAATAAACTAATAATCATAATTTTTAATAACTATTAAAAAAAAGAGTGTTATTGTAAAAAACAAAAGAGTGCTATTTAAGAAATTAAAGAATAAAGAATGTTATTAAGAAAAATAAAAAATAAAAGATGCTATTAAGGCAAATAAAAACTAAAAAAATGCTAATTAGGTAAAAAAGTTGTTCAAGATATTGGTAAAACAAATTTTAAAAAAACATTGAAACATTTTTTATTTTTATTAAATAATTTTATTAAGGCACTTTTTCATATTGAAAATTCATTACGATATTACCAAAGAAATGTTGAAATCATTTAATACTTGTTATTTTAAAATTATTAAACATATTTAATATATATAGTATTTCTTTCTGATTGTGTTTGAGATATTATGAAATACTAAATGTAGACACTTCTTTGAAAGTTAATTTCAAATTTTAAATTAATATATCTCATTACATTTATCCTCGGTAATGATACAAAGAGTGATCTTTTACTCAAATAAATTGTATAGTAACCATTCATCTTTTATACAAAATAATCCTTTCTTTGTTGGGTAAGTACTCGAGGAATTAGTCACACAGTCTTTTCCAAATAGTGAAAATATCTTGAAAAATGGAAAGAAAAATAATATAATATCATATTACCAAGCTATGAAAAAAGATAGAATATATTTTAATCTTTCTTAAATTGTTTACTGTTTTTAATTTCTCTAACTTTGGAATGTACTAATTTTTAATTCTCTGTGTGATTTAAATAACATTTTATTAAAAGAGAAATTATTTTTTAGATAACGGTTAAAAAAATGAAAAACATTTAAAAGTTTAAAAGACCAAAACTAAATATTACTTTTAAAGAGACTAAAATATTTTTTTAAAGGAAATTAACTTCACATATTTATTAATAGAGAAAAAAAAAATATGTTACCCTTCTAAAAGAAACAAAAAGAATGTCTACTCTCATAAACTCATACCCATATGTCCTCCTAAATGTTGATACTTCTCCAATTTGTCACCTTCCATTCTTCATACATTTTCTTCACTCTCTCTCTTCCAAAATGTTCAACTAAGAAGAGATTTCCTAATAAAGATTAACCTTTTTTTTTTCTTTCCCTTTAAAATTGTCTCCTTTAAATTTTAAACACCAAACTTACTAAATAAAAATTTTGAAGATTTTGTCTTGAACCCTTCACCCCAATTGCCAACTAACTAGTCCTTTGACTAGAACATCTGGTTAGGTATTTTGAAGCAATGTTTCTCGCTATTTGTAAATTTTCTTTTTGAAAATTAGACTAACCTTATTTTAATGTTCAAGATCTTTTTTTTTTCTTTTTTGGGCAAATGAAATTATGAGAAAGTTGTGATATTCTTGCATGACCTTTGCATAAGTGTTTGTGTGGTTCAACAAGAGAAAATTCTGAGTGAATTTGAGTTGATTTTGATCAAACGAATGAGATCTTGATGAGGGTCAAAACTAATTTGTTTGTGCTACTCTTATTGACATTCCTCCTTTATGTATCACTTTCAAGTGCTCAACTCTCACCTGATGTTGTTGTCTCAGCTCGTTCATTAGATGTTCATCTTCAAGATTTGGCCTTTAAGACTCTTTTGAATCCAAGAACTGGGGTGTCTTATGATGCTCAAGTCCCCACCAACCTAACAGGGATAAAAGTTTCAGCAATGAGGCTCAAAAGTGGTAGTTTGAAGAGCAGGGGTGTTCTCAGCTATAAAGAATTTGAGATCCCCATTGGGATTGTTGAGAACCCTCATGTGAAAAGGCTTGTCTTGGTGTACCAGAACTTGGGAAATTGGTCTGATACATTTTATCCTCTATCTGGTTATTCATATTTGAGTCCTGTTTTGGGCCTCTTGGCCTATAGTGGTGAGAATTTGTCTGCTTCGGTTTTACGTGAATTGGATATAAAGACTTCTAATAAGCCAGTTTTGGTTCATTTCCCTAATGTGAAACCAGTACCACCGGGGGCATTGGTGAAGTGTGTGTATTTTGATTTGAATGGTTCTGTTCACTTTGACATCCTATTACTTGGGAATGTGTGTTCAATAGTGCAACAAGGGCACCTTTCCATAGTTGTGGAGTCAAATGCCCCATCACCAGCACCTTTGAAGCATGTGTTGTGGATTGGTGGGATTTTGTTATTGATGATGATTATTTTGGGACTATTCGTTGTTGGGGTGAGAAGATACAGAAAAGGGTCAAGGGTACAAGAGTTGGATTGTGTAGCAGAAAACAATGAAATCTTGGACATGACTTCTTTTGGTGACATCAAAGTACCGTCTGCATTTGGGACTCGAACACGACCAATGATAGAACGTGAGTACTTTGCTTAGATCAGGGCATTTTTGTTTTTCCTCTTCGAATTATGCAATTTTGATTCAGTGTTAGTTCAAATTGATATCTTCAAATGTTCGTTTTAAGTCTTGTGGTTTCAATTATATTGAAATGTACAATTATATCTTTCATATTGATGTTTTATGCTAGTTTATGCATGGAATTTGAATTAAACCTAAAGTTTTTTTATTATTCTAAACCTTCTAGACATTTATGTAAAATGAGTAGTTGCTTATTATTTTAATAATTTTTTGGCATTTATGATGCTAAAATACAATTATTTTCAAACGTTCAGTTCATTCTTGATGATTTCAATTCATTTGATTTATTAGCTTAAATTGACATGTCCAGTTTTTCATCTCTAATATGTAATGTTAGCTTAAACATGAATTTCGAATGAAATTCTGAAATTTTTAATTATTATTTATCTCTGATAAATTATGTTAGATCTAATGACACCAATGAAAAAAAAAAAACGTTAAGAAATATGATTTGAGATTGTTAGTGTCAATGGTTTTGTTGGATAAACAATGAGTTATTTAATATTTATATACTTTAAAACATAAATATAACATAATCATATTTATCTTCTTTTATATGGGTACGATATTACTTGTACTAATTTCTCTTTCTCTTTCTATATATGATAAAAAAAAAATATTATAATGCAACCATTCAATCTATATAACAAGTTTATTAAATACAACTAAAATTTAAAAAAATCTCAATTATAATTAATTTTTTAAATATTATAATTATTAAATTAGTTTTCTATAATATTATACAACATGGTTGAATTAGTGAAATTAACTACAACAATTACTATGATGATAAATAATTTATAAATAAAATAATTATTTTGGTGATAGAAATATTAATGATGATATTGGTAATATAAAGATAAAACATTTTAAATCTTAAACATCTTCATAATTTTTTTATCAGCAATAAAAATATAACATTAATAAAGGTAATAAGATTAGGGTTTAGACACTACTTCTATAATTATCCAATAATTTTCTTATAAACACATCCCAACTACAAAAAGATCATGTTCATCAGTGTGGACCACAAAATGTGTCGTGTATCGAATTTGTTACAATTAATTACAAACAAGGTAGTTTTTTGTTATATTCGCTGCATAGCAATATACAAAAGTCCACTTCAACTCAGTACAATATATCGACCTCAAAATATGCTTATCATTTTCTTGCTTAGCATACCCCACTGTTGAAGGTTCTTCATATAAGTAAACCCTATAAGTTTTATTATGATGCTTCATATTGGGTTTGAGGTGCGTGTTAATGCAATAGAACTTTGCTTATATTTTTCCATAGTTGAAGGTGCATGGGAAGAGTTATTGTAGAGCTTACTTAAGTGGTTATGTTCTGAAGATTTGAAGGCACTATCTTTATTGTGTGAAGTTTGATGTATTCAACAATCACAAAAGACTGAAGTATTTCCTTGATGAGAAGTTGTTAAACATGAGATAATAGAGATGGGTGGAGTACTTGAAAGATCATGATCTTTAGTCAAATTATCATCCAAGTGGGTGAATGTTGTTGTTGACGTCCTAAACAAGAAGATGATACAAATATCTAGTATGATAATCAGTGAAAAGGAGTTCTTCGAGGCTTTTAGAGATATGAGTCTAGATGTAAACATGAAATCAAATCACATTAGTTGCAACACTTTAGTTGTAACTAATGATTCATCTTGTTTGACTTATCAGAGTCCAAGATAGAGCACCAAAGACCAGGTAACATGTTACTACAATTGGATATTCTAGTGTGAAAATGAGATAACATCTCTATGGATTTTGTTATCCATTTGCCTCATAAAATTAAGAGACATTATGGCATATGGGCCATATTGTTCACTTCATACTAGTGGACTTAAGAATATCCATGCATAATATAGTTGTACATTAGTGAGACCGTGAACATGGAGTTTCCACAAGTATTATATCAAATTGAAATCCTAGTTTTACATACAAGTTTTGACATACATTGCATGAAGCTTTAGGGACACAATTGAAGCTTAACTTAACCCATCATCCTCAAATAGCTATACTATCAGCGACAACTATACAAATGTTAAAAGATTTGTTAAGCACACGTGTTTCGGATAATCTTGAGAGCTAGAATGTGATATTGCCTTTTGTGGAGTTCTCATATAATAATAGCTATTAGGTGAGTAATAGAATAACTCCATCTAAGATTTTGTATGGTGGAATATGCATAACACCATTGTATTTGTATTGAGATGGTGAGACTGTCATGGTAGACTAGAGTTACTAAAACAAATGATTGAGAAGGTTCAATAGATACAAGATCATATGAAAGCCACTTAAAGTAGGTAGAAATCCTATACATATTAGAGAAGGAAACCGTTGGAGTTTGTAGTGGGTGACCATGTGCTTATTATGGTTTTGCCTATTACAGGAGTTGGTCGAGCCATGAGATCTATAAAGCTCATGCCGAAGTTTCTTAGACCTATTAAATTTTGTGAAGGATGAGTTCAGTAACCTATAAGATTGCTTTGCGACCTCATCTTGTTAGGTTGAATAATGTATTTCATGTTTCTACATTTTTTATCCAACTAATGTGTTGGAACTTGTCGGAGTTTAAATCAAGAAGAACTTATCTTAAGATGTTTGACCAGTGAGGATAAATGGTCATGAGATAATACAACTCAGAGGATAAGATGAGAGAATGTAAGATATAATAGATTTTAATAATAGATTTTAAAATTAATTGGATACAATGCCTATAAATAAAAGTTAGATGTTCATTTCTTAATTTATTATAAAATATTTGGCTTTAGAAAATATTTATTTCTCTACAATAACTCTAACCAAACCCTAGTTTGAGACAGTGAATTCCTTTCTAGATTGAGGTCCTAAAGAGCTTAAAAAGGTTTATAATGCTTTTAATCAATCAAAACTTAGTGTAGGTCCTGCTAGTATTTTGAGACTTTTTCTTCTCTTCTTTTAGAATGGTTGGTTAAAAGGGGATTATGCCAATGTAAGATTGTTATCGATGAGCTTATTTGGATTGTTGGGAGTGAGTCTCAAGGATTCGTTAAAAAAGGACACACTTCAATATGGGTAATGAGAGTTAATGCTATATGTTAACAAAGAGTTGATTGTTTAGATGAGTGTATATGTTGATGAGATAATATATGCTTATGGATTTGAGTTTATAATTATGTTCAAGATTAGGAAATGGTGAAATATGTTATGTATAGAAACTAAAGTTTTGTTTTTGCTTTAGAATGATGGGATATTGAATATGGATTAAAAAAAGTGTAAAATGTGGGAAATTTCTTGTGAAATCTATGATGAGATTGTTCTCAAGCTGATTAATGATCAAGCAACGTACTATCCCTGAAGCGAGGCTCAACCAGTGTATAATCATTGTACTCATCGCCTTAAGTTGTTCAAGCGACAAGACATAAATTAAACGATAATTTATAGTTTGAGTGAGAGAGAAGTTGAAGCAATACCCTATCTTATGAAGCCATATCACTCATGCATTAAACAAGACACTCAAACAACATGATTTATGACTCAAGCGTTGATTTTGAGTACTTAAGAATGATGTTATGACGATCAACACATGGCATAACTATGTGACACTGCATGACATATAACTTGGACTCTCGAACACTGATTATCTTAAGGTGATGGGGAAGTTCTCTAAAACTTAGTGGATGACGTTCCAAGATGTGGCTATTGCTTAAATGTCCATCATAAAGATAAAGTGATGAACACTTAAGCAACAATAAAGTGATGAACACTTAAGCAACAATGTGATCACTGAATCGAGGTGAACCCTAGGAGGGTTATACTCTCATACTACATTTTGCTCAAATGATGAGGATATTACTCAAGTGAAATGATTGATGCTTTGTTTATATTGATAAGGTCACTTAAATGAAATAAACCCACTTAAGTGACATTGTGTCAAAAATTGATGAAGTGGTTATACTTTATAAGTATGATGTGTATGTCATATGCTTTCATACATGTTTTGTTGATGATATGAGTATAAAAGGTGAGATTAATTATATACGTTCTAGAAAGATATATGATTAATGTTAAGATACATGACATGATGAATGCATGGGTGACCCTTTGTGGGTGATGAATCCTAGATGAATTGCTCATATACAAGTGTATGTGTGTCTATTCATATATATGTGGGTAAATGAGGTTTGACCATGGATGAGTGGTTGTATGTCCCTTAATGGATGATGTAGGAATGTTCAGGGTGGTATCCTTTATTGAAAGTGGTAATAAACACGAAACTCACGTTAATAGAAAAATTATAACTTTATTGTCTATTCACGTAAACAGAACTTTAGATGGTGAGACACTAAAAGAGTTACATTTAACTTGGTAGATTGTGTATATTTGGTTTTGTTGCAAATGCTTTGTGTCACCTTGATAAGGAACATAAATTAATTAATATTTAATGGGTTTATGATATATCACCTATTAGTGTTTAGTTAGACTTGTTTATTGTTGTTTTAGAGTCTTTTAGATGACATCTTGCATTTGGTCATATGTGACTAAATGTGAGTTCATTATTATTCATATAAATAATCTTTATATATATA
>Ga0209489_110600_pt1 | contig 10219 bp, 2 predicted proteins | sample SiratrowhiteBW_FD_187527 | JGI IMG/M metagenome (GOLD analysis project Ga0209489, IMG submission 187527) | Root nodule microbial communities of legume samples collected from California, USA - Siratro white BW (SPAdes) (version 2) | ecosystem: Host-associated > Plants > Roots > Nodule | place: USA...
GTATTATTATATTAATAATAATAATATTAATAAAAATATTAATAATAATATCAATAATATTATTAATGTTAATAATAATAATATTTATAATAATAATGTTAATAATAATAATATTAATAATACTATTATAATAATAATATATTAAAAATAATAATATAAATATTTGTATATGAATTTATATACAAATTTAATTTTATGTAATAAGTCTTGATACAAATTCGTTGTAATTTCATATAATGTTGATTCTTAATATAAATTATATTATATATAAATTTACATACGGATTAAATCCGTATGTAAATGTAATATCCTGGACAAAAAATTTGTACGTAATTTCGTATGTAATGTTGATTCTTAATATAGATTATATTACATATAAATTTACATACAGATTAAATCGGTATGTAATATCTTGGATGCAAATCTGTATGTAATATTGATTTTATATAAGAATTTGAATTCGTAGATAATTCCGTATGTAATGCTGATTTTACATACGGATATAAATCCGTAGATAAAATTTTGTATATAATACAAATTTTACATACAAATTTTCATCTATATATAATTTCTATAGATAATTTGAGTTTTTTTAGTGTATTTTATACCATTTCAAGAACAGAAAATCTAATGACGCTACATCAACTATTTTATACCTTGTCAATACCAGAAAATCTAACCCCGCTCCATGAACTATTTTATACTTTGTCAATAATAGAAAATCTAACCACGTTACATGAACTATTTTATACCTTGTCACTAGATAATTATTGAACTTGGAAGGATTTAAGAAAGGAAAAAAAAAAAAAAAAAAAAAAAAAAAACTAGGTTCCTACAAAACACTAGGGTGAGAAGACTCTTATTTTGGTAAATAACAAAAACGGTAAGATAGAATGAAATAGGCATCGAAATTAATATCATTGAACACAGATTTATCTCAGGCAAGAGAACGCTAGATGAAATGGCAACCATTCAAACCATCTGATAGCCCAGGATAATGTGCTCTACAGTGAATACAAACTAAAGGCAATTAGCTTCCTCAATTTAAAGGAAAAAATAATCTTTTTTAATGAAAGAAAATAAACGTTCTATTTAAATTATCAGCAAAAGATAATACATATATGACTATATATAGCATAATAATTAGTTGTCAATAAACCAGTGATTTCTCATGTGCAATGATCCAATTCCAAATTGCACTGCAACAAAGCAATTATCCCAGTCTAATATGTTTGAACATTCTATACATTCAGATCCTGCCGTAGACCAAAGTTATAAATATAAAATCAAATCATACATCAATATTTATACATCCCAATCATTCCAAAGTTACCCCATACGACATTTTTACTTAGCATTCAATTCTAATAATTAATTTAATAGTTATTCTGTGTGTGAACACATAGAAGTCTTTAAAAAAAAAAAAGAACAATATGCTACTAAGATAATTTTATTTTTTTACCGTAGTTTTGTTAATTTTTAGATTTGGAACGGTGGCTTTAAGGTTTAGAGGAGTTTTATTTTCTATTCTTTGCGTGTAGCCGTCTTTCACCATTATATCATTCTTTTGTATTGGATTCTTCCTATAATCAAAGAGGGATTATATCCTCTCCAATTAGATGTAATCAATTAAATTTGTATGTAATTGGTATTAATTTTTATATAAATAACTTTACATTTAATATAAGTATTTTGTTTTAGTACTTTCTTTGTTGTGACTTTATCAAAATATCTTTAAAAAATATGTTTGTAATATGGAATTGAATCAAAATATCCAATAAATAAAAATATTGAAAAATAAGTTTTGTTGTTATAAAATCTTGATAGCAAAAACAAGTTTTGTTTATTAATTACTCGAAGAATTAACTTTTAATAGATAAATTTAAACTCTTTTATCTAAAGAATTATGGTTTGGTTATTCTAGTATTGATATTAACATTAATTTAGAAAGAAGATAAGTGATTATATATATAAGAATGAAGTTTGATGAAATTTAATTCTATAAATAACATTTCATATCATTTAATCAATTATTTTTTTACAGTTTTATTTTCTCATTTATCAATAAAAAGATTTATCAATAAAAAGAATTTGTAGTTTAAATAAGATATTAATTATATTTATAATGTATTGCTCAAATATTTTTAAAAAGAACGATAGTTACTGTATGGTTACTATCAAGTACTATCTTCCCTAAGCCAAATAAGACTTTCAGCTTAGTAACTCTACCCTTGCCATTAACCATCCCTTAAACCACAAATCACCTTAGAAAATTGACCCTTGAGCCTACTAATCTGGCAATCTTACTGCTAATATGCTGAAGCTGAAAAATTGGTAAAACCAAAAAGCTTAAATGGAGCAAACAGTTAAAGCAAAGAACTAACCGTAATCTATTAGATAAAGTACCTGACAAAAACGTTAGCCCAATCTAAATAAAACTTTTTTACTTATAGAACACAGAACCATTGGTCATAAAATTTACAGGACTCAGTACAATCTAGTGTTAAAAATTAGAAAAAGAAAATATAGTGGGCACATGAACGAGAATTGATATAAATTTGAGTTCGTACTATTGATTATACTGCTGCAGATGCAGGCTAGGTTAATCCAAAACCGCATAGGATTCGGCCACATCTATGATCCTCGATCTGTCCAATTAATTCGTAGCACCTAAAAAGGCTATGTCAATAAAATGTAACAAAATAGTTACATATAACGAGTTTTTAAGTGTATATTTGCTTTTACACATGGAAAGAGGATTCCTTAATGTATTTTTATTAATTTATATAAAAAAATACTAATTTCAAGAAAAAAGAAATTTGGTGACTTTTAACTCAAAAATAAAAAATTTACAAATATTTTATTAATACTTATATTTTTAATTATTGTAATAATAAGAATAAATAATTTAAAATATAGATTAAATAATAAATAATATTTTTTATTTTTATATTTTTTTTCTATTAATTCAAACAATTTTACTTTTACTCATTTCTGGTCTTTTTTTTTTTTCCTTTTTTTACTCTCACTTCTTATGTCTAATCTAATGAAATACATTTTTAATCGCAGACTCACATATTTCAGTGATATATAGCATGATATTAGTTGATTGGATTAATAATTATGTATTAAGTAAATGCCTATTAAAATTGAAAAGGCTGTGTATGTATTGTTTTGTAATTTTAAAACCTGATATCTGTATAATTGTTAAAGAATTATATAAAAGAAGGATGAATTTATCTAAAATAATGTTTGTATCTAAATAGTTACGTTACACGAGATAAATAAATAAAAATATTAACATAAATTAACTACTCAAAATCGATAATTTTATAAGTATTCAACAACCAAAAAGAAAACTATTTATAGAACAATATCAAAGATTCTAAATATTAAATTTCTTAAGTGCATTGAACTTTTTTTTAATAAAAAAAATAATCTATCAGTGAGCAAAGTCTATAATCAGATAATCACAAATAATTTCTAGAGGATTTGAAATTCTAGTTGTGCTCTTGTTTCTTTTTTTATCCAAGTAAATTTTCCCTTGACAAAGAATATAACAAATTATCAACACTATATATGAATTTCTGATCATATATTGTATTGTCTAAAACTAGATTATTGAATGATAGTGACACAAAGGTAAATCTTTTAACAGAATCTGACAAGAGGACTGATCTTTTTTTTTTTTGTACTTCACATGACAATGGAAATTTTCTCTTACATGCAATGAAATGGCAAAGGTGTCATTGTTGAATAGTGAATCAAATCAAATAGTGATATTTAAATTGTTATACTGTTAAATAAAAAAAGTTACACCATTTATTTTATCTAGTAATAAGCACCAAAACTTATGAAAAATCGTATCCTTCCCAGATTTGATTTATATACATATATAGGAATCTTGTACCTCAATGACCACATTCGAAGTGGCTAGGAGTTATCTTGTCGAAGATCACGGTAAATTTATTACAGGCACATGTTCTGAACTCTGAACAGAAAACAACGTATCAACTATGCAGTTGTTGGTTTCTTGGTTCAGAATAAACATTATTTTTCATGGGACAAGCTTTAGCAGATTAACAATTGCAATGTTCTTAGCAGATTAGACAAGGCTTATGATTGAACAAACATCGATTGAAAAGTGTTTTATGGTGGTCCTTGTTGCAAACCTTCTTGAGACATGTGACATATATGCTCTGACTCTGACAAGAGAATGAGTAATGGTACATATAATGCAATCTGGTCATTAACCCCATCACCAAATTCATAAGATTTACAAATAGAGATTTACACAGTACTAAAATAAAAAATATTTGGGTACCTTAATAATTAAGAAATTAAGAATACAAGTGTGAGATTAAATTTTTTATTGACTAAAAAAAAGAAGATAAATAAGGTATAAAAAAAAAGAGAGTTACAAATACATTGTCTTATTTTTCATGGAAATAGTATACTAACTAAGTATTCTTTATCATGTTTATTACTAAATAATATTATTTGGGGAATTTTAATTGGATGTTAGTTAACTAAGAATATCCAAGAATTTTTTGTCTTGCTGCTGTTAAATTAGAAGTGGTGTCATAAATAAATGTTATTTATTTGTTTGTTATTTACATAATCTTGATGGGATGTTATGGAACATTTGTAGTTAGACGGTCAATATCAATATTTTTAATATGCTATTTTATTTTAATTTAACAATAAAAATATAAATTTTAGGGCAGATAGATTAGAACAATAAAAAAAACAATTCTTTTAATAAAATTACTTAATGAACTATTTCTTCTGTTGCAAGACTAAAATAACTATTGTATAAGTTGCAATTACTGAGTTTACAGTAATAATATAACACAGTAGTATTGTAGTAGTAGCAATTTTTCTGCGTGTCCTCCCATGGAGATAGGAGTAGAAAGAAAAAGCAAAAAAATGTTTCATAACTTTTTCTGCTTCTGAATGATTATTGGCTGCAGAATTGAATGATGCGACTGAAAAGCGAAGCATGAGAGTGGCCACACAAAATGAATGCGTAGGGTGTGTTTGTCCCAGCACATGCATAGGTGTTGTGTGTAAATTGAATGAAGTGTAATGAAGAGATAGAACAGTGGAGATATTCATAAATGGAAGTTTGAAGTGAAGGTGGTACACACATTAATTCATGTTCCTTGGTTGAAAGTGTGAGAAGTAGATGATGCGTGCAGATAGCGTGGGAACATGAGAAGAAGCAAGCGAAGAGCGTCTTCAACATTAATGGTTTTTAGGTCATCCCTATCAAATGTTCTTCACACTCTAATTCAATGCTACGTAATACGTAACGTTGTTGTTGTTGTTCATGTTCACGCTCAGCGCCGCGCCTATTCCGTAGATCACAGTTTAACGTAGCATCTATTGCTTCCTATAGGTCTGCCCTAGCCTCCCTCTATTTATTATATTCTTTCTTTCACTAATTTGTCTCTTTCTTTTCTACTTCTATTCATTCTTTCTTTTTCAATATTCTCAATTTGTTACTGACAAATTTTTAGGTAAAGACTGATACAGAATTAATTCGGAGAAAGATAAATGTATAAAAGTTACTAAGTTTAGAGTTGAATTAGAACAAATAAAATGTTTACTGATCTGAGAGAGAATCTTGGGAACTAAAATCATAAAACAAAGGGAACCCACGTTTACATATTAAAAATTAAATAAAAATAGAAAATACAATTATGATATAATCTAAAAAAAATGTGTTTGGTTTAAGAAAAATAAAATATAAAATAAGCACGTGAATTTTATTTTTCTTGTATCACAGACACCTTGTATAAGATCACTTAATGAATAAATCATCCAACTAACACATTCCATCACACATTCTCCTTTTTATTTTCATATCCTATAACAGAAAACTATATTTTGTTGTCATAAATAGAGATAACAGGAGAACTTCATGTAAATGAGTCTTCAAGCATGTGATGTTATTGACATTCTTCTCAACGTTGCTTATATTTCTGTTAAAAATAAAGTCAAATATGATTCTTGTAAAGAAAATATATAACAAATATATCGCAATCTCATAAGTTTTATCATTGACTCATTCTCCAGTCTTTAATCTCTTTGTCGTCTCTATAATTTCTTAAGGAATTAATTGTAGTTCAAGCTCCTTAGTTAAATATAAGATAAAATTAAATACCTTAAAAATTAATAAATTATATTTAAATTAAATATAATTTGAAACTACCACAGTAAGTTAAGGGTCCATTCTCAACAGCCAAATTTGCTCTAAGAGTGACACTCATGTTTTGGAGTTTTCTAGAACTTAATGTGAGTCCAAAGTTGCTTGAATACTTGGTGGAATCCAAGTCCCTTTATCCTAACTATTCTTAACTTTGTTCATTGCATTTTCTAAAATACGTCATCCTCACAAAATATATTTCTCCTAATATTATTTATTTATGTTTGTTTGATTTAGCAATTATATATCTATTTCTTCTCTACCACCATCAACCGTGCAAGAGAATCATAAATAAAGTAAGGATGAACATGTAACACTACTTAAAGTTGTAGAAGCTCATCATTTTGGTATGAGGTCTCATGCTCAACTTGACTTACTATATTATTAGTTATTACACCCAACCAACCTTGTTGTCTCTTTATATATTTTGTGTAATAAACTTACTCTACTTGTTATGCAACTACAAATGGGTCATATGTTTTATTATATTTTCATTATTTTTTACTTAAATGATTTCATACATATTACCTATTTTAGTTCCTATATTGAGAGTATTATCAAACCATTCGTACTAAAAGATAATTGAATTCATTATTGACAAACTAATATACTCCAGTTGAGTAATATTAGACAATATTATATATAAAACTGACTCTAATTGACTATTGATTCTTTGTACATAAACATCGTAGTTATAATAATTTAAGCCCTTCACTTCGGAGAATATTGTAGAATTTATTATCATTGATAAAAGAGAGAGGCCATGATCCAACTTTTCTCTTGGGATTTAATGCAAATTAACCAATAATTGATCTTGAATATTATTTTTTGGATTTAGAACCTAAATAAGAGATTATACATTATATTATGTTGGAGAAATAAGATTTGAATAAAATGTAGGTTAAAAGCTTAGTATTGAACTATGTAGTAAAATATGATGAGATCTCTTTCTCAGACAAAATTAAAAGAAATATTTCTTCCTCAAAATTATTTCTTAAAGATTTTTATATATCATAACATAACTTCTACTGGTTCTTAAAGGTATTTTTATGAAAAGGGCTTGAATCTTCAAACTACTATTATTTTTATTTTCTAATGCCACATACATAAAACATAATTATTTTCTAAAAACAAACATCATATTGTAGAGGCAAGGATTATTATACTAACTCTTCGACAAACTAAGTTGAAAAAAAAACATAAGTGGAACAATAAAGACAAAAGAAATGAAGATATTGAAATTGCTTTGCTCATTTCAATAGTGTAAGAGAATTACTGTAATTGTTGACAAGTCATTACCTGAATTTACATGTCATCTATAGTCATAGTATTTTCAACAACACGGAGAACACTAATTGACACTTAGAGATATTAGTTCCTTAAAAACATTCATAAAAAACTTAATGCATTAGTAACACAATAGAGTCCACTTAAACAGATATATAATAAAGCTAGTACTCAGGTGAGTAGCTGCACTGATGTAGGATAAATCCTTACCACTAATTTTTACATAACGTATTTAAATTCCAAAACATAAATTAAGAAATCCTAACCTAAACACAACTAATTTCATGGAATGATAAATTTCTTAGTTATTCAATGAGGCAAAGCCACACAAGCATAATTTGGAGAAAGAGATTTCAATACTTATCCATGGCATCATTTGGTGAAGTCAATGATTTGGTTGTCATGAGTGAAAAGTTAGGATGGAGTTATGAGGATTAGTATCAAGGTGGCCAGACGGTGTGAGGAATGGAATATTGAAATGACTCACTACAATGACATTTGGGAACAACGCGATGGGAGTGGAGATTCTGTGTGATCATAAGAAGGAATGAGTGAGTTCGTGTGATCATGAAAGGAAATGAATGAGAAAATAATGATTTGTAGTGTGAAGAGTTTGAGGGAAAAATTAAAAATATAAGACATATTTAGAAACCAACACATATTTTGTACCTAAAAAACACTTAATTTGGTTGCTGATTCAATTGCAGAAATCAACATTTTTATTTAGCTGCCAAAACTAAATTTGTTATTAAAATAACATTTTTTTCAATCACTAATTTTGTTGTCGAAAATACCAGTTTCATTTTAACTTATATAGCCATTTTGATTTAGGGGGAAAAAATTAGTTACTAAAATAGCTCACTATTTGAATCCCTCGTCAAATTAATATTATTATAAATTTATTTTATTGCTATTTCCATCACTAATATCGACGAATGTTCAGTAGCTATTTAAATCATAACTTGTGACTTACTTATTTTAATTGCTAAATAACTTATTTATTGTTGTCGATTATTTCACATAATAATTGATTATTTTCATCAAAATTGATTTTCAATTTTGTAAATAATTAATTACTTTAGGCAATAGTCCATTAGGTTAAACCAGTTTAAAAAAAAATCACATTTACAAATAATTTATTTACGTTGAAATAAAATTGATAACAATCGATTATAACTAATGATAATAAATTTTTTTCATCATTAACTCTATTTTTTTTAAATAACTCTTTCACTACCTCGTACACATTTACTTTTTAATAGTTTTTAAAAAGAATTTTGCAATTATGTGAAGAGAGCTCTTAGGCCCCGTTTGTTTGAGACGACGGATCGATGCAAAGAAAGATCGTCAATCGAGAAATAAAAAACAATAAAAAATATGAAAACGACAAAAGTAAGAGTGAGACTTTCTTTCCTCAGAAAGATTTGTGAGAAAGTTAAAGAAATATAATAAAATATTTGTTATATAATAAATATATATTATAATAAATATTTTATTTTATTTTTTATTTACTTAATTTTATTATGAATGTTAAATTATATAATATAACATAATAATAATAATAAAAAATTAGATATAATTATCAAATAATAATAATAAAAATAATAAAATTATAAAATAATAATAATAATAATAAAATTAAAATAATATATAAAATAATATATTTTTTATCTTCACCAATTAAAATAATAATTTATCAATTATACCTAATAAAATAATTATATTTAATTTTAAATTAATTTTAATTATAATTTTATCTATTAAAAATTATTTTATCAGTTACACGTATCATATCATTCATAAACTTTTATAAACTTTTTTTCCTTTACTCACTGTTCATTCTTTCATCTAAACAAACTTAATTTTTCTTTCAAATTCACTCAAATCCATCCTCTCAACCAAACAAAGCATTGGAGAAATTACATTAATCAAAAATTTAGAAAATATCATTCAACATGTTATATGTTCTACGTTAATCTTCTGAAAATTTCTATCACATCAAATGATATCTTTTATTTTATTCTTCTTCACTAAATTGTAAAACACCTGTATGATGCAGATAGAAGTATCTAGTACTTGAGTTTCTTCTTAAATGGTATTTCGATAAAAGTTGTAAGTTTATATTGTTTTAGTTAGATAAGGATTGTTGTAACAAAATAATTCAATATTTTAGTTATTGGTTAATATAGATTTGAATGAAATTGATCTAATATAAAATATAAAAATTTGTGTATTTCTTTTTCTCTTCATCTTAATTATATCATATTAAATTTTCTTTGATTCATTGAAATTAATTGTTATTGCATTTTTTTAGAATAATTTTAGAAAGAATTTTTAAAATAAATATTATTTATTTTTTTTTACCTGTATGCTTAGCTCCACATTTTAAATTTAAAATGCAATACAAAATCATACTATAATCAACCAAAAGAAAATAATCATTCCATTGTAAAATAATAATAATGTTTTTAACCTCTTATTACTATTATAAAATATTATTTTAAAAATTATTTACTTAGTTTTTTTTAACCTTACCCATACATAATAATAATAATAATAATAATAATAATAATAATAATAATAATAATGATAATAATAATAATAATGATAATAATAATAATAATAATAATAATAATAATAATAATAATAATAATAATAATAATAATAATAATAATAATAATAATAATAATAATAATAATAATAATAATAATAATAATGTAT
>Ga0209489_110601_pt1 | contig 10218 bp, 10 predicted proteins | sample SiratrowhiteBW_FD_187527 | JGI IMG/M metagenome (GOLD analysis project Ga0209489, IMG submission 187527) | Root nodule microbial communities of legume samples collected from California, USA - Siratro white BW (SPAdes) (version 2) | ecosystem: Host-associated > Plants > Roots > Nodule | place...
TAGTCCTAAATCACTTGTGGCATGGATCATCACTTCTGAGGTGCTAAAAAGATTCACAAAGATTTTTATTAAAACTGTTTTTAATAAAAATAACCCAAAATGTTTTTGCTGGAAAACGGTTTTCAATTGATTGAATTTCCAAAACAATCGATTGAATATGACAGTTATTTCTGTTACAACAGAAATACAGTTATAGCTGTTACAGCTGAAAACTTTGACTGGGTCAAACTAACGGTCGAATTCAATCGATTGAATGGTTAGTTCAATTAATTGAATTTTGACATCTAAGCAGTTTGTTAAAACTGATTTTGGTTATTTAAAGGAATGAGAATCATCACTTTCAGATTTATCAAAACAAGCACTTTCGAAAAGCATTCCTTGAGTTTTTCTAAGAGAGATATTGCCCCTTTTGTGCAATCATCATTTTTACAAAGCTTTTGAAATCAAGAAACCTCCAAGAACGTGAATCTTTGAAGTATGCTTGAAGAGAGGTTCTTGCTACTTTGGTTCTGGACCAAAGCTAAGTCTTCTACACCTGATCTTCATTCTGTGTAATCTGTTTTGTGTAGAAGCATTCTGTTATCTTCTCTGATCCTGTTGATTTGTAATCTATTTTCTGTTTTCAATTACTGGGTTTGTAATTGAGTTGGTGCAGTGGGCTCTACACTGGTCTCGCATCTGCTGAAGGGTTCAGTAGAAGGTGAGTGCTGCTGGGACCAGTGTTGCTTGCGGATTGCAAGTGTTGTGGTGCAGTGGATTTCTGCACTGGTTACACACAAGCTGAGGGGTTCAGTGAGGTGTGGGTTTACTGCTGGAGGCAGTTTGTAACTTGCTAGGAGCAAGGGTTGTAAACTGATCTTGTGATCTGTTTTAGTGGAAATCTTTGCTAGTTTGCAAAGGACTGGACGTAGCCCTTGTGGAATGGTGAACCAGGATAAAAATTCTGTGTTCTTGCTTTTCTCCCTACTCTTCTTGATTGCTTTTATTCACTGCTACCATCTTTAAAATTAACTAGATTAAAATCAGTTCATACTGTTAATCAAACTCTAAACATCTGTTTACATAATCTACTGTGATTCTGGATTGTGTGTAATATATTGGATTGTGTTTATACATATTAAATCTGGGTTAGCACAATCTTACACTGTAAACTGATTTCTGGGTTTAACTGAATTCTGGGTTTAACTCTTATATATTCTGCTGTGCTCAATCGATTGTTTACCTGACAGTTCAGAATTACACAGCTCAATCGATTGAATAAAGAATTTTCATTCTTTACTTCAAGAATAATTCAGATTTGCGAAAAGTTTTCTAAGTTCAATTTACCCCCCCTCTTGAACTCGGTCTAAACCTTATTTTTCAAGTACATCCTTGATGATCACTTTGTCAATTTCTCCAATGTCACCAACTCCAAGAATCCTACCACGATTGTTATCTCCATAGGTGACATATTCAGCAGGTCTCAGTTTCATATTAGTTAACTGGGAAGCATCACCAGTCATATGTTTGGAACATCCACTGTCCAAATACCACAGTAAGTTGTTAGATGCCAAACAGACCTGCAAAACAAATTAAATTTGAGGTTTTGGTACCCAGTTAAACTTGGGTCCAGTAGTGTTAGATGTGCTTTTGGGCACCCACCTAACTAGTCCTTTTGGCACATCAAACTTTCTAATTTTACAGTTCTTCACAGAGTGACCTTTTCTCATACAATAAAAACAAGTCAGTGGTGATGAAAATTGTTGTGCATCTGTTTTAAAAAAGCTATTGTACTTCTTCTGTATTCTTTGAAAACCAGTTTGATATCCATCCAACTTTTTCAAAAACACAGTTTTGAGAACCCAAAATGGCATTTAAGTTTGCAGTACCCATTGAAAGTCTAGAAGTAGTAGTAATTAAGTAATTTCACTTTGTTCTATAAAGCTTCATAGTTTTCACAGTTAACTGGCTGACTAGAGTCAAGACTGTTGGAAGCTTTGTAAATCACTTCCAAATGATCAAAATCAATTTTCAGTTCTAAAATTTCATCTTCCAGTTGTTTGACTCTGCCTTCTAACCAATTATTCAAACCTTTTAGTCTATTGTTAGATAAGGCCAGCCTGTTTGCTTCTTCATGAGTTTCATGAAAAGCTTGAAGCAGTGAACTGTAATTTGCATTGTTAAATGAAGTACTGGAATCTTCACTACTAACCTCAAAATTCTCTCTAGCCATGAAACACAGATTTGCTTCAATGTCTTCCTGTGAAGAACTGCTGGATGAAGATGCATTGTCTTCCCATGTAATGTATGCCTTTCTTCCCTTTCCAGCTTTGTAATTCTTCTTTTCAATGGTCTTTTCTTTGTTAGCCAGATTTGGACAGTCTGCTTTCATATGTCCCTATTTGCCACAACCAAAACAGGTTAGCTTGTTTGAATTTGAATCAGGTTTTCTATTATACCTTTTAGATTGTTGATTCTTTATCCTGCTCTTCAGCAGACTGAGGTTCTCAGTATCACTATCTTCCTCTGAGTTGTCCTCACTGGTTTCAACTTCAGCATCCTTTGATTTGAGTGTGAGGCTTCTACTTTTCTTCTCAGCAGATTCCATCTCTTTCAAAGAGTGTCGCTGTGGTGAGAGTTGTCAAATCTCTGCTTTCTGAAATTGCAGTAACCTTGGGTTGCCAACTTTTGTCCAAGCATTTAAGGATCTTGATATTCAGCTCCTCCTTGTCAAACTGCTTTCCAAGCCCGATCAAGTGATTCACTATGTGAGTGAATCTCTTCTGCACATCAACAATTGACTCACCTTGCTGAATAATTCATATTCTTGAATCAGCGCATGCTTTCTAGCCCATTTGACATCAGTAGTGGCTTCATGAGTAACCTCAAGTATATCCCACATCTCCTTTGCAGAACTGCACTGTGAGACTCTGAAAAACTCGTCTAGATTTAAAGATGAAGTTATTATGTTATTGGCTACACAATCATATTGAACACGTTTATTTTCAACATTAGTCAATTCATCAAATGGCTTTGCAACAGATATTTCATTCACAACAAAAACTGGAATGTAAGGTCCATTCACTATTGCATTCCATATAACCTCGATCAATAGATTCAATAAAAATCTTCATTCTCACTTTCTAAAATTGGTAATTAAGCCCAGAAAACATGGGTAGCCTGTGTATAGAGGCTCTCTCAGCAAAAGGCAACTTGTTCTCGGCTATGGATCAAAAAACTTGACTAGGATTCAAGTCCTAGCTCTGATGCCAATTGCAAAATATGTTTTGGCCAGGTTTAAGAGGGGGGTGAACACTTGAAATTTTTTTGCAAACTGTTTAGAGAATGAATAATTTTTATAGAAAACTATTCAAGAAGATATGTTAAGCAAACAACAAAGGTTCAACAAACAGTTTTAGTACAATATCAGTTAAATAGATCCAATGAATTGGAACCAGAAATCAGTTCTTAAAAGCACTGTGTATAGTAAAACCAGTTCTTGAGAAATTAATTCAAGAAATCAAAGAATTAGATCAACTTCAAGTTTATAATGATTTACTGATTAAAGAACCTTTTGTCGAACAATACAAACTATGTTAAGTGTATGAGAACTATCTTTAATCAACAACTTCGAAAGATTAAGTTTTCTGGAAAACAGACTGATGAACAGTGATTTATAGAAAACTGATATACTGGTTATTAACAAATTCAGAACTTGTTAAGAGTAGACTGTGTTAAATCAGATTATATGTTTTCAGAAGTTATTAAAAGTTTTCAAAAGGTTGATGATATTATTCAATTAGCAAGATTTAGTAGATTCTAAAAATTCAAGAAACATAGCAAGATTTAACAAGAACAGTCAAGAGAGAGTAAGAGAGATTCAAGACACAACAGGTTTATCCTGGTTCACCCTTCCACAAGGGCTACATCTAGTCCCTTACTCCACAGTAAGGATTTCCACTATAAAAAGATCAAACTAGATCAGTTTACAGAAAAACAACAACTTGCTCCCCGCAAGTAAACAATGCTCCCGCAACAAACAATCTGTTGAACCTACAGCAGAACCCAGAACTATACAGACTCCACTGTATATTCCAGAACACCCCTTGTTGATCCCCTCAGCAAGTTACAACCTGTACATAACCCACTGTACAAATAGAATTACCAACCCAGGTAACTCACAACAGAATAACCTTCAATACAGTGAAAGAATTATCACAGACTCAGCAATACAAGCACTTCTATACAACAAATTACAAAAGTAATAAAGAAAAGGTATAGAAGGCTTAGTCTGATGATCAGATCAGTGATGAAACTGTCTCAGTCAACTCAAAGCTCCAGTAGTAGTTCGAGAAAACAGTTCTTGATGAAAACGTTGATTGATCTTGATCACTAAACACAAAGGCACTTTTTCTCTCTTGGAAAACACAATGTTCTTGCTTAGAAAAGTTTAGAATGATTTCCAATAATGTTTTCAAAAAGCACGCCAATTATTTATAGACAATTGTCTTAAGATTTCAATCAATTGTTTTAGCAAAGAGTCGATTGTTTTTCTCGAGTTAGTTAAAACAGTTAATCAAAAGGTAATTTGTGATTTTAATGATTTCTCAAATCTTTTGTTAATTCAGAAAGTACTTATGGAGCTTATCCTGGATTAAGATTGCATGCATCACTGATTTGAACTCAAACTTACCCAATAAGACACAATCCTAGGTTTTAGACCAAGCTCTTCAATCTTTATGAAATATTCATGCATCCACATATGATCACATGGTCTTGAACTTCTTCACTTGGTTGGCTTCATCAAATCATCACAGCAACCCACTAGTGCTAACACATATGTTTACAATTATTTCATTTGGTTAACAGAAGCAAAAAATCACAAAGGAACATGCACACTGATATAATGTAGAGGCAAATAATGAAATAAGAAAAATAACAACAGAACATACAAAAACAACACCTCTACAAATAAATCTACCTCTTGCAGCTTTAGTAGATCTAGAATAATTTCTAGAAAAAATATTTGTCTCTGGAAATTTGCTTCTGTAACTTGTAATTCGTTCGTTTCTTCCTCTTTTCTATTTTTGAATTCTTTTCTATTTCTGAATTCCTTTGCAAGCTTTGATATCTGGAATCACTTCTTTTTTTATATATGTCTTCTCTGTAATTGCTTCTTCTTTGACACGTTCTTGCTTCTTTCTTTCTCTCAATTCTCTTTGTGTCTCTTTCTTTGATGTGTGTAAAAGCGAAAATCTATGATGTATAAATGAATATTTGTTCCCTCAGTTTCTATAATGAATCCTCTTTATATACGCACTGACAGTGTAGAACGACTAGGCATGCTCCAAATTTCCAGTTTGTTTACCAGTTGCATGTAATGAAATTGGAATCAAAACGGTATACCCAAATGCGTGAAACGATAAATCTAATGTAGAAGATGATCAACAGTGCCATGTTGCTTTTTTCTTCTTTTTTTCTTTTCTTTTTTGTATTTTTCTTATTTACATTTTTTTATTTTCATTTATTATTATTTTTATTTTTATTTGTACTTTATTATATTATTATTATTTTTTATTATGAAAACAAAAAAATGGGCCTTATAAATATAAATTTGAAAGTTGAGCTCAATATGAAATAAAATGAAAGTGCAAGTTGCAAAAAAACAAAAATGGGAGTGTTAATGGTAAAAAATTTTATTTCCTTTTTCATCCGAATGAAATTGGGTGTTGACAAGCCCAAAAATATTTTGAAAGATTTGTTTCATTTAATAAAGTTCTAGCAATCTCTTCCAAGGCTCTTTTTTTCCTCTTAACAACTCCATTCTTGTTGTAGAGTTCTTGGAGTTGAAAAATTATGCTGAATGCCATTTTTTTCACAAAACTTTTCAAATTCTCCCCCATGATCAGTTTTTATGGCAACAATGGTGTTGTTTTTCTCGTTTTGGATAATGTTAGCAAGTCTCTTAAAGGCACTGCATCATCCTTAGTCACTATGAATAATGTCTATGTGAACCTAGAGAAATCATCTACAATGACAAGCCTATAATAATTGTCACCAATACTCATGGTTCTAGAAGGACCAAACAAGTCCATTTGAAGCAGTTCAAGAGGTCCAGTTGTAGAAACGAAGTTTTTTTGTTTAAAAGAATTTTTGGTTTGCTTTCCCTTTTGACATGCTTCACAAACTTTGTCCTTTTCAAACTTGAGTTTGGGTAAACCAATTACAAGATGCATGTGAATATGAGCAACGCGTTTATGCCACAGCCAAGTTTCATCACTCTTAGTCAACAAGCAATTGATTTCAGAATTTATGCCATTAATGCCTAACATGTAAACATTGTTAACTCTTTTACCAACAAGGCGTGTTTGTCTAGAATCTGCACTAATATGAGGCATATCTCTGGTTGAAATATGACTTGCAGTCTCTTGTCATACAGTTGGCTAATACTTAGAAGATTGTGTTTTAGGCCTTCAACCAGCAACACATTTTGTATGATCAGATTGCCTTTGACTCCTATATCAACACAGCCAATTCTTCTGACTCTGTTGTTGTCTCCATACGTGGCAAATGTTCCATGTTTTATAACCAGTCCAGTGACCAAAGATGCATCCCCTGTCATATGCTTGGAACATCCACTATTTGTAACATCCTATATTTTTCATATAATAGGAACTTTATTGCATAAAATTATATAATAAACTTGGATATAAAAATCCACACATTTATCATGTATTTCAAAATATATTTCTCTAAATAAGATTTAATAAAAATATCTTCGTAAAATTACAAATAAAATAAAATAAAGCTTCTCAAACAATTCACTTGGGATTCACACCACTTGTCAAATCCTCTACTCACATGTAATATACACGATCATCGCAGATTTAAAGAAAAAAACAAACACCACACAAAAATAAGGGTAAGCTAGAGAGTTTTTAAATAATGTATTTTCATAAATTAAATTTCTATCTCAATCAAACAACAACAATTCAAACTTTCATAATTCATCTAACATCATACATATATTAACTCACATATAAAGACACTAGACTCTCTACTTCCGGAAGACTCGTGCATTGAGTTAGACTTAGAGGTGTGCACCTGTCATATATCATCCATCTATTCTGATCAGGCTCATATTTCAAACCTCGGATACAGTCTGTTCCGATCAGACTCATATTTCAAACCTCGGATCCCATATGCACAGGGTTAATCCATATGTCCTATTCCGATCGGGCTCATATTTGAAACCTCAGACATGGCCATATGAACCTCCTTCGACTCTTCACTAACTAGTAAACTTCATCTATATGAATCCAATGTACCAGTAGAGTCAGAATACCTCCTTAGATAGATCAAATTCCCAAACAATGCACATCCTAATAATCTCAACATGGGTATCTCCTTTCCTAAAGATACTATGTCTCGATCACACATCACATCATTCACAAACATTGATACTACATGATACCATAGAAAAACATTCATTCCATTCAATTCAAATTCATTCAATTCATATTTAATAAACAAATAATTACAATATATATCAAAAATAGTCAAACCAACTTCCCTTACCTCTATAGAGTAGAGATACTCAAAAACCCTAAAATCACAGGTAACCTAACTCAATCTGATCGGACTCTCTTTATTTACTCAACTCTAGAAATCTAGGGGTGTCCTCTGATTGTCAATTTGATAACATATGAGATCACAGATCACAAATCTAGAGAAAAGGTAAAAAACTTTAAAGAGAAATTGTTTTAGAGAGATGGTGGTTTTCATAAGAATGAAACCATATATCTTTTTAAAGAAATAGAGACACAGTTGGTAGTTTTTATAAGAATAAAATAGAATATCTTATTGGAGATAATTAATGGTTATTATAAAAATAAAAACTAAAGAACAACTTTTCTATTAAAAAAATATTCAAGTGTTATCCTACTTATCTCTAAAGTTAAATTCTAGGTTAGGTTTTTTTTATAGCTATTTTCTAGGGTATTACACTGTCCAAGTATCAAAGCTTCTTCTTGGTTGCATCTTTAGTCTACAAAACAGATTAATAAATAAAGGTTGGTACCATATTAACTTCAGGTCCAAAACTGTTATGATCACCTTTAGGTATCCACCTCACATAGCCATTTGAAACATCAAAGAGTCTAACTCTACAGTTTCTAGCAGTATGACCTTTATTTAAGTAGTAAACGCAAGCTTGAAAGAGTAAGGTGTGCTTGTTGTAGTATTTGATAAAGCTGGTGAATTTTCTGGTTTTCTTTTGAAACTTTGGTTTATATCCAATTCCAGCTTTACCAAACACATAGTTTTGGGAACCTAAAACAGCATTTGAATTTGTAGTCCCTAAGATAAGCTTTGAAGAAGTTTTCACAAGATATTTCACTTTAGCTTGCAACACCTCACAGTTTTCACACTTAGTTGGATTGCTTGATTCATCCTCTCAGTTAGAAGACTAGAAAATCATCTTCAAGTGCCAATTTGTTTGCTTCATCATGTGTTTCGAAAAAAGCTTGAAGCAAGGTACTGTAGTTTTCTTGATTTAAAGAAATGCTTGAGCTAGCATTGCTTACCTCCGATTTCTCCTTAGCCATCACACACAAATTGAACTCATCTTCCTCCTTTGATGAAGAGCTGGTTGTTAAATCATTTTCATCCTAGGCTATGTAGGCTCTCTTCCCTTTATTGTTTTAGTTGAATTTTCTCTTTTCCACAACCTTTTCTTTATGAATCAGATTTGGACATTCATTCTTGATGTGTCTCTGCTTTCCACATCCAAAACATGTAAAGTTAGCGAAATTGGAATCAGTTTTCTTAGTATACCTTTTAGACTGTTGATTCTTATCTTTTTCCTTCTTCTATAGGAATTTGCTGAACTTTCTTGTTAGCAGGTTCAAGGTTTCAGCTTTACTGTCTTCAATGGAATTAGTTTCACTCTCTTCTCCAAGGATAGCATTTTTGAGTGTTATTCCTCTTGCTTTCCTTTCTCCATTTTCTTTCTCCTTGAATCTGTTCATCTCAAGCTCGTGTTCCCTAATTTTTCCAAACAATGCAGCTGTGCTCAATGGGGTAAGATTCATTGTCTCTGATATTGTAGTGAAATTGGGCTGCCAAGATCTGTCAAGACACTTCAACACTTTTATGTTGAGCTCTTCCTTGTCAAAGATCTTCCCTAGTCCAATGAGATGATTCACTATGTGTGTGAATCTTTTCTACACATCTACAATGGTTTCTCTAGCCTATATTCTAAATAGTTCATACTTCTGGATTAAGGCATGTTTTCTTCTCTTCACATCACTGGTTACTTCATGAGTCACCTCTAAACTGTCTCACATTTCCTTTGCTGAAGAATATTGAGAGACCCTAAAAAATTTATCTAAATTCAAAGCTGAAGTTATAATATTATGAGCCATACAATCAAATTGAGCTTTCTTGTTCTCAGAATCACTCCATTCAGACCAAGGCCTATCAACAATTTGACCATCAATTAAAGTTTTAGGCACAGAAGGACCATTCACTATTGCATCCCCTACACCACGATCAAGAGACTCAATGAAAATTTTCATTCTGATTTTCCAAAAAGGATAATTAACCCTACTAAATAAAGGAGGTCTGTTTGTAGAAGCACCCTTTGCAAAAGGCAGATTTCCCTCAGCCATAAGATCGAAACGTTAATAACTTTCAAAACTTAGCTCTAATACCAATTGGAAATACTTTTAGGCTGAGTTCAAGATGGGGGGTGAAGTGAACTTTAGAAAATTTTCTAGTTCAGAAAGCAAGGAAAACGTTTTAAGCTAAATGAAAGTTTTCAAGAATCTCCAAGATCAATGATTCAAGGTGTAGTGCAGAAAATCAATCAATTTCAGTACGAATAAATTGATGTAGAAACTGACAGTATTTAGAAATTCAAACTTTACAATCAAGGTGATCTTGTACAGGTTTTGCATAAGCGATACACAATTATAGAATTGAAGTACATCTCAATCCACTTACTCATAAACAAAATACAATATTCAATTGAGTAGTCAAGATAAAGCAAATGTTCAATCTATCACTCATGTAGGAACAGCTGGCTCCAGAAGGGGGGGGTTGAATGGAGCCTGAACTCAATTTGCTATAAATAGAAACCACCAACTAAGGCAAAAAATATAAGCACAGATAAAGCAGTTTTATACTGGTTCACCCTAATCTCTTGGGCTACGTCCAGTTCTCCCTTGAACAAACCGT
>Ga0209489_110603_pt1 | contig 10215 bp, 5 predicted proteins | sample SiratrowhiteBW_FD_187527 | JGI IMG/M metagenome (GOLD analysis project Ga0209489, IMG submission 187527) | Root nodule microbial communities of legume samples collected from California, USA - Siratro white BW (SPAdes) (version 2) | ecosystem: Host-associated > Plants > Roots > Nodule | place: USA...
TATATATATATATATATATATATATATATATATATATATATATATAAATTTTAAATTCTGGGTCAATCTTAGTTTGTTTGGTTATATCATATTTTATTGAGTTATTGTAAAGTTTATTGAACAATTATTGTCATAATATAATAATAATTGTAATGCAAACTTTTATTTTAAAGTTATTTAATATAATTTTCATCCAGAGTTCTTCGCATATACATTCAGCAATAACTCGAAATTAAATTTTTACACTAACAACATGCTTTTTGTTTTCTTTTTATATGGTTTCAAACTTTTTCTGAGAAATATAAATTAAATAAGGGTAGATTTTTTATTTTTTTTATCAATAACAAATCTATTACTATGCATAACTATATTTTTAGGGTTAAAATGTCTTTTTTCTTTAATAATAGTTATTTTCTTGACTTCAAGTCAAGTATTAGGAATTTTGTTAGTTACTCAAACGTGCATTTTTTTTTATGTATAAATTTACTAAGGTTGTCTGTGGGTTTGGTTGGTAACATTTAGACAAATTCATTATTCGGCCAACTAAAAAAAATATCGAGTTTTATTAAGTTTTTATATTTTTTTATGTTTTCATTCCAACCCGTTATTGAGTGGGTTGAATTAAGAAGGGTAAATTGGGTTAAGATTTTGAATTTTTTTAAAAGTTATAATTCCAAGTATCAACATAATTAAAAAACAATAAAATAAATTAATTCAAAGTTTCAATTAATATTTAAATAAGTCAATAAGTTAAATCATAGCAACTTTGTCTAAACTAATCTAAGATATGAAAAGAAAAATATAATACAATTTATTCAAACTAACAAGTTATAATCACAAAATTAATATCAATATAAAATAAATATAATATAAAGTTTAAATAAAAGTCACAATATTTTGATACATGAAGACTTTTTAAAAGTTTTCAAAAATCTAAAAGAAAGTTCTTAAACCTTAACTTCAACAAAGAAAGTTTATCAATTCTTAGTGACATTAAGTTTATCGTCATATCCTTTTTCAATACTTAATGTCATTTGTTTCTTATCAACATCTCTATTAGGATTCATATAAAAATATTTGAATATTTAATCAAGTTAGTGGTTCATATCTTTTATTGTTAGCCTTATATAATTTGTTATAACTTATTTAATGAATTTTAACTTTTGGATGTTTGCTTATGTAAAGACTCTAACATTGATAATAATTGAATTTCAAATAGTATAGATTGAATACGACCTTTAGAGGATGTTATTGGTGGTATAAGACTTGAGACATTCATAATATGGTAGTAGTAGACCAATACAACTAATTTTCTCTACCCCTGTGGATACTAGAATATTACAAATTAGCATAACATTTCAATAATAATCAACACTTTGTTTCATATAAGAATAATAGCTAATAATGTATAAAAGAACAATTACAAATTAACATTATTACCATCCACCCAATCATGTGCAAAGAGCACCATGAAAATAGAGGGTGAATGAGAAGGAAAGTAATGTTTTCATTTAAAAGAATCACTAGAAAAATGGCCTTCTACGTCGGTTATGCAACTAATGTTGATGTAGGCGTCGTAGAAAGTCTTGGACATACAACGTCAGTTATATAACCGATGTAATATATACGCTACTACGTCGGTTAAAAATAGAAACCGACATCATATACCCAACTAAAATAACTGAAAGAGGTGGATACTACGTCGGTTGGAGTTGGAACCGACGTAGAAGAGGGCTTTGTACGTTCGGTTGTAAGCTATAACCGATGTAAAAAGTCATGTATTATGTTGGTTGTATACAACCAACGTAAAAAGTCATTTTCTAAAAAAAAATAATGGGTTGATAAATCTCTATTCGATACTAGAAGATACAAGAAAACAGTACAAAATAATTTAGAATTTTCTAGCAAGTATAGATACGTGAAATAAAAGGCTACAATCTAAAATAATAGGTAAAAAATAACAAAAAAATAAAAATAAAAATCCTAAACGATGGAATTTTGGAATTTCTGGAGGCAGTTGGTCAGCGAATTCGTTACCCCATTTCGAACAACTTTCATTTTTGGAGCGTCTCAATCCGAACTCTTTATCAAAAGTTTTGGCCGTTTGAAGTTTTTATGTCCTAAATTTTTCAAACCCTAAATCTATGATAAACCTATACAATATAAGAACTCTACCATTAAATATATACTAAATCAAGATGCTGATAAAAAATTTGGGTCAAAAATAAATTTCTAACTATTTTTAATGAATTTTACAAAATTGGTAACCTCTTGTAAATAGAAGAGGCAAGGATTGTCGAACTAAGCATTCTATCCGCACACACCAAACGAACATGGAAGAAGCCGAAAATGGAGTCAAACGAACAACAAAACCAATGAACAACAAATATGCAAATGCGAGAAGAAAAAACGGCACCATTGAAATACTAATGAAAACTAGTGAGAATAAAAGCGGCACCACACAAAGGTTTAGAGGAAAGGCAACGAGCGAGGGTGAAGAGAAGGTTGCGACGGAGAGTGAGGAGAAGGTGAAGGAGAATAAAATGTAAAAGTAAGCGAAAAGTGATATCGAAGAGTTAATATGTCTTTTGAAATCCTTAATTTTAACTTGAGGGACATACTACGTCAGATGAGAGTTCCCAACCGACGTAGTATCTGACCAAATTTTACCAAATTTTGTTCAAAATTCACTCGCACGCCAAGAGGAGGATATTATGTCGCTTGGAAAGTCTCAACCGACATAATATGGGCTACATACTACGTCGGTTGGCACCTCCAAACCGACATAATATCTTCAGTACCATTACAAAGGTTTCAAATTTTAAATTTTTACTTTTTCCAATTTTTTACGTCACTTATAAGTGACAATCGACGTAGAATATGGTTTATTACGTCGAATTTGAGTTAACCAATAAAATATCTCTTCAAATATTTACAAAAATGTCACTGCAGTTTTGTGTACATTGGTTCTGTTTTAACTAACGTATTATCGTGATGTAAAATGTGTTTTTTGTTCTAGTGAATGAAAATTGAAATTCAAAATATTTCTCTTAAAACAGAAGTTGAGGATGAGATTGCGTTGGAGAAGAGGTGTAGAGGCAAATAACAGAGGCGAACAATAAAGACAAATGACAGAGGTAAACAATAGAGACGAAAGGTCGAGACAAATGATGGAGGCGAATGAAAAAGGCAAAAATGCAAGGGTTAATGTGAAGAAAAAGATGTGGTGCAACAATGTTTATATTTATTTGTCTAATGTTAAGGTTGGGATGTAGTGGAGACAAACGACGAAGAGATATGAACAATAGAGACGAGAATGCTAGGGTTATACAAAGAAGAAGACACATAGACATAAGAGTATTTAAGTTTGTTTATATGATGTTAGGGTTGAGATGTAATGGAGGTGAATGACGAAGACAAAATAGTGAAATACACACTGTCATCGCGAGAGTTTAAGGTTTGCTTAGAATTCAATTGTGAGTGAGTGTGAGACAAGTATAAAAATTGATCTTGGGTCACCTATACTAAACCACCCAACTCGTATAAGATTGGGTTAGTTTGGATTGGGTTAGGTTTAATCCAATCATAAATGAAACTCAATCCAATCTAATTAGGTTTAATCCAATCATAAATGAATTAGTTGAATTGTATTAATCTTTGTCACTAGAGAAATGTCTCCTCGTAGTCAATTCCATAAGTTTGAATGCATCTCTTTACAACCAACATAACTTTATATTTGTCTATTATTTCATCTATCTTATATGTTATTGTAAATATCCTTTAACACCACACAACCATTTTGTCAATCGATTTGTCAACAATATCCAGTATTGAATTTCATTCTAATGCATTCATTTCTTTCATGACTTGAGTCTAATGTCACTTTTCATGACCTTTTGGACTAATGTGAGAATTTATGTGATATTAATGATAACAATAAAGCTTCAATGTCTATTAAAGAGATTGTCAATGCATTGAGAAATATAATATTTAACACACAATATTTCCCCTTTTTAATAAAATTTGTAAATTCTTAATAACAATTACATTCTCATTATTATATTAAAAGATCCTCACCTCCAATTTCAAAGACCTAACAAGTTAAACTTGACATTAAGAGAGAAAAGGGAACAAAAACAATAAACACTCAATAACACTAATTTCATTTATGACTTAGAGTAGGTAATTTATTGAAGAAATATGTGATAATTAGTCCAATTTTTGTTAGATAGGATTTTAAAATAAACATAAGTAAAAGGAGGATTCTAACTACTTTCAAAAAATGAATATTTTTTTTTGAAACCTTATTTTATTGAGAAATTTTAACACTTGTTACTTCATAAATAATATTATTATAAGATAAAAATTTGGAGAATTTAAAATTATAAATTAAATATCATTATTAGATCTAATTCTCTTAATACTTTTTCTAAATTAATTTTAGCCAAGACAAAAGTAATTATCAGATATTTGAAATATCTTATGTTTACTTTTGATAGCATAGCTCAATAAAATTTTGATCTACAAATATATTCTAAAACAAGTTCTCAAACATTTAAGTGAAAGAAATGGAATGAAAAATTACTATTTTTATTATTAATAGGATAAGATGTACGATGGTGTTTGGTGCTTTGACAATTAAGAAATATCATGATTGAAAGAATTAACAAATTTTGGTAAATAAATATAAGGAAACAAATATTTGATAAGATGAACGAGGATTGTCTAAGCCTTCCATTTTGAAGTCTTATTTGAGAATTTGTCCATATTTTTGATGTTACTTAGTGATTTATGACCTTTGTTTTGTTTTGATTCCTTGGACTCCAATAAGTACAACTTACTCTATTTCTTAACAATTAAAATCGTCTTCCTTGTGATAATCCTAAAATATAAAAGAGAAACGATCACTGAACAGTAAATCTTTTGTAAATTTTTGTAAAGAGATAAAATTGTTAGTTAGCTCTGGAATATATTAAACATCATTTACTATAATAGATAATTTTAATATAATATATCTGCATATGAGTACACTATCATCATTTTTAATTGAAAAACATATAAAATTGAGTCATGTGATTAGTTGCTCTTATTAATATTTGGCATTTTCTTTTATATTTGAAAATATTGATTCCAAAAATGAAAGCTATTCAAGAATTATATATAAGGCAGAAAGAAATACTCCATATTTGAACAATTGTAATGGGAAATAAATCTCTAGTTTTATTTGAGGTTCTTTACTCCCAACATGTTACAAAGAGTTATGATATATTGAAAACCTACTATCCTATACAATCACTTTACTTGTAATATGTTTGTCTAAGTATTTTTTTTTATAATTATTATATTATCTTTGTAGTTTAATATTTTATTATTAAAAAATAATTGCTACGTGGATGTATAAAAATTAATGATTGTCTAAGCATATTTTGTTTTTACAAATTAGATAAGAAGAAAGTGTATTTTTCTTTGGGTTGATCGAAGAAAATAATTTAAAGAAAAAAAACTCGAATTACTATGACTATGTGATAAGTATTGAAAATAAAAGGGGTACCTATCATAATAAAAGGGTCAAGATAGGTCAGTGATCATTTTCCATCTTTTGGGTTTTGTTTATTTTGTGGAATTTGGTTGTGATGATGTCTATTTTCTCAAAAGAGTAATGCTGTTTTAACAACATTTTTCCACATTTCACAACAAAGAAGAAAGATACAGGAAGAGAAAGAAAGAAGCATGGAATAAAATATGTGGTGCCATGCAGAGAAATAAAGAAAAATTGTAAAACAATGTCATAAATTTCTTTTTCTGTGAGAATGACACTATTCTTTTAAAAAGTTCCTGAAAGTTGAGAAAGTGACATAATAATAATATAAGTAGTGGCTTCACTTTATTAACCTTGTTTAATTTGAAAATCTTTTTGACCTAAGGTTTAGGTGAGGTAATTATATTTAATTTAAAAGTTGAAATTAATTTAAATTTTATTGTATTAGTTGTTAATAATGTATACAATCATAAAGGTAAAATTAAAGTGTTCCTTTTATTTATGTACTTAAAGACAAAATATGAGATGAATATTCCATTTTCATTCACTAGAGAATGAGTAACTCTAATTAGACGTTAGATTAATGGCACAATAATTGTTACTTGTCATTGATCAGCAAGAATAGGATTTGCAATTTCAATTGATGCTTTTAGTTTTGGCTTCCATTTTCATATTCAATGTTTTCAGAAAAGGCATAATATACTTTCATTTTCAAAATCCAAGTCCTATTGTAGAAAATAAAATAAAAATACCAGTCCTGACAAAAAGGAGTTAGCATATATGTTTTAATTGGTTTTCAACTTCTAATCTAACTTGCCTCTAATGATAGAAATATATTTGGTCATGAACAAATCATTTTTGGTAAGTATTTATATGAAAAAAATATAAACTGAAACAATATGAAATTCTCAGTATATTAAAATTAACTCAAGTTAATCTATAAAATCTATTTCATACCGACTTTTTTTAAAAGATAATCCTTAACTTATGTCTAAGATAGTTCTAATTTGCGAAGAAGTTTCCTTTATTTTTTTATTTTTCTAAAAGTTTTTATGAAAAGAAAATTATCTAAATCCTATTTTTACCTAAGGAAAATCCAAATATAGCACAAAACATCTTAAAAAAAAAAAAAAAAAAACAAAAATAAAACAAAAAAAATTAAAAAAAAAAAAAAAAAACCATGATATTTGGTATATTTGTGTTAGAAACATAAGTACAAAACAAATCATTTTGGCCAAAAGAAATCCAACATAATAAAGCAGATGAAACATAAGCAAATGGTCTTGTCTTAATACTAACAAATTCCACTTATTGGTGGGGAGCATTGAACATTGAAAACAATTTTATGTTTTTGTAAAATTAATGAATAGTAGTGCACTGTGTTAATTACTCCATCAATGATTGCCATTAGGCCAATTGTTATCTCCAATGTTTTCGTTCAACACAGTCTTAACGAAACTCTAGCCATAAATTTAAACCCTAATACTAGCTAAATATCTTTGATTAGTAATGATGATTTAAACTTTTGATCTTTAATGACATATGATGACTTTTAAATGGGCCATGATTCTCCAAATTGAAGTTAGTTTAACCACATCTTTTGTGTGAGAAATCATGTAAGTCCAAAATGGAACTATATATAGGATATAAAGTGTTTATAGGAAAGAAAATTGAGTTTATTCAAGAGGAATTTCCTGTTCAAGTATTCAAGTACTCCCTAAAATAATAGTACCGTGGATGTATTTAAATAATTATATCTAAAAGTATTTAAAGAAGAATAAATAAATAGACGACTTAAATATATTTTTAACTCTTATGAAATTAGGGAATTTTGATTCTAGTCTCCATAATTTTCCTTTTTCTTTCATTCTACAAAATTAGAAATAATTATTTTAGACCTTAGATTAATTGTGGTTTAAGTTGGTAAAATATATATTGTTTTCGATTTGAATCCCTCCCTAATTTCAAAATGGTAAATTTTAGTCTCTAATATTTATTTTAAGATAAATAAATAACTTAAATATTAAAAATTTTATGAATTTTTTTAGTCACTTATATTAGATCATAAGATAATATGTATAGCTTGGAATAATGAGTTGTTGAATAGAAAAACAACTAATTAGTGTCATAAAACAACTAAAATATATACAAAGAAATATCTATTACATATACTAGTTAAATAAATTATAATTTAATGTTCATTTTTACTTTAATAATTAATTATTTTTTGAAAATTTTTTCCCGTTTAATATCTATCAAGTGTTGAGATAACATATTATTTTTTATTTCACTAGGGAAAGAGAAAGAGACGAGTTTCTGTTTCCATAATATATTATTGATATGCACATATGACTCATTAATTTGAGCTGTCAATATAAAAAAAAATGGATTATTGAGATTGAAAGTAATTCATTTTATTTACTTCTAAAGTAAGTAGATATCTACTTTCTCTTTGTCTATATATTTGATGAACCATTCATATAAAAAATTTAATAATTTAGAGATGAAATTAGTGTTTATTCAAGAATTTAAATATTATATCATTTTTCACAATAAAATTAGCATAATATATTACCATAAAACATTACTATCCCACTAGACTCATACCTGAAGGCCTATCAATTATATGTCCTTCTATACAAATGCAAGAATTAAAGTAATTTATGTGTTAAAATAATGCAAAAGGTTTTTACATTGCTTTCCAATTTCAACTTTTTCAAAAAACTACATTAAAAAGTTATACTAATATGATTTTATGGATTAACATGGTAATATTTTTACACAGGGCAGAGAAATTGAAGTCTACAAGAAATGTGGTGATGCTAATCTAGCTAATGGTTGAGTAAAAGCCCAAAATTTTGCATGCTAAGAGTGGAAAAGAGTGCAACTTTTTCTTGCATGAATGGATGGAGATAGTGAGTGATTAGATATGGTCAAAATTATCATGTTGTGAGATGAGGTTATGGAAAAGAGAAAAATAAAGCAAGAAAGCAACAACCGTGTGATAAAGAGCAATATAAAAGGTGGTGACAAAAGGGCTTTGAACTCACTCCTCTAACCCTCTTGGCCATAAGCCCATTTCCTTCTGTGACAGTCAAAAGAAATCCATCTTTCTGACCCCACCATTTTTCTTTCCAAGAATACACAATTTGCATTATTTCACTATCAAATAATTCACATCTTATATAAAATTATTTTTCTTTTCCTTGCTTTTTATCTTTCTTATACACATCTTGGTGTACTTTCCTAAACCAAAGGAGAGAGCAAAAGTTGTCCCATTTCTCTTGTACACAAAAAGCATTCAAGATATACTTAACATCACCTATGTACTTTTTCTTTTATTTGAGATAATACAGTTTTGACAAAGAGATATTCTTTGTATTCCAAGGCAAATTAAAGCATAAACCACTAATTTCAACTAAATCCTTACCTCAACAAGAGTTTTTAGTTGTATTGACAAGGAATTGGAGACAAAACCCTAGTCATTTTTTTCTTACATAAGCAGAAGATATGATCCTTGAGGACAATATTTGGTCCTATTACTCCATTTATAAATGTCTTTCAAATGTATGTTATACAATACATTATCAAATTAATCTAAGTTGATGTTAAATTAATTTTGGGTAAGTGTGTATTTTTCAAGTTTTAAAATATATCTTTTATTTTTTTAAATCTTCTACAAGTTGTATCTTGACTACTTTTCATCTATCTATAATTTTTGTGTACAGTATTTTGATATAGTAAAAGTAATGCATTTTAAAATTAGAGAAAAATTCAAGAAAACATTTTAGAAAAATAAAAAATTTGAACTTCTAAAATTTAATTAACTAGATATTTTATTCTTTCATTTTTAAAGGAGGAAACTGGTAATGTTAATTGTTTCGAAGGGCCAATTTGATATCATTGATCAACAAATTGCATTGTGATGTATGTGTTCACCTATATCTTCAAAAAGTTCACAATGGCTATATCAACTTTTTTCTTATTTTTTATAAACAAAGTGTCAATGGTAACAAGGGAATAGGGTCCATAGACCTTACCTAATAATTTTAATTGAAAGGAATCTACCCAATTATGAGGGCTTGGTCATTCGAGTGATGGTATGTATGCCTGCATGGATAGCTATCTCAACATTATTTTCAAGGGCATGGTCAAAATAATTCCATTTTCAAGGGGACACACTTACCCTTATTTCTTATAACAAATAATAAAGTGTATTCAATGAAATGGGGGTAGGCCAATTGTATAAGACACTTCTCCAAGCTGTGAATTTATGATAGGTTATCATGAAATGAAAGACATTAAAGGTTGAATATAGCCTTAAAATATTATGGAAAACTTTTTTTAAGAGCTCGTTAATTAGATTATGATGAAGGTCCAAAAGATTTTAAAATATGTTGATAAAATTGTGAAAAACATTTAATGAGATTGGTAAAAACTTATGTACGAGTAAGTAATAATATGATTGAACACTTTAGTTTATATTAATTTATTAACTTGAATTAATTGATAAATGGTTTTATTAATCAAACTTGACTAGAAGTATTTTTTGTTGTTACTTTTGTTTTACGAGTATACAAAATCATCAATGACTATTTATTTATTTCTTTTGAAGATAAAATAAAAATATATTACATCATTTATTTAGAAATGTATAAATATATATATATATATAT
>Ga0209489_110608_pt1 | contig 10207 bp, 9 predicted proteins | sample SiratrowhiteBW_FD_187527 | JGI IMG/M metagenome (GOLD analysis project Ga0209489, IMG submission 187527) | Root nodule microbial communities of legume samples collected from California, USA - Siratro white BW (SPAdes) (version 2) | ecosystem: Host-associated > Plants > Roots > Nodule | place: USA...
TTCAAGCAATAGAAACCTAAAAACTTACAAAAAACATTCTTTTCTCCACCAAGAACGAAGAAGGATCATGTAAATGACATAAAAGAACAAACTTTACTTCAACAACAAACAGAAATCAAACCCTAAACGCAAAAACCTTTTCAGATCCAGAACAGAACAGTTAAACGACCAAAAAGACTTCATTTTCCATCAAAAACCAAATAAAAACCAAAACTTTACACGCAAATCATTTCACAAACAAAAAAAAACATCCTTTTGCATCAGCAATCACTTAAAACAGCAACCTTTACATGCTTTTCAAACATAAACGAAATAAAAAACCAACCTTTTGCTAAGACGCAGAGCGCAGAGACCTGTACAGTGCGAAGACCTTCACAGCGCAGAGAAACCTTCTCAGACGACAGAGAGACAGTGAAGAGACCGAAAGTGAGAGCACGAGAGTGAGAGCACGAGAGTGAGAGCACGAGAGTGAGAGCACGAGAACGGAGAGGTTGAGAGTGACAGTGAAAGCACGAGAAGGGAGAGTTTGAGAGCAACAGTGAGAACACGAGAACGAACGAAGAAGCGGGAGACGAAGAAACGGAGAGCGTTGCAGAGTGAGAGAGTGCGACTGAGAGAGTGCGACTGAGAGTAGGAACGAAGAAGCGGAAGAAGTGGGACATTTTCAAAGATGTAATATGAATGTTCTTGAACCTCCTGACCATGAGAAAGCTCTCAATCACCTAAAGTGGAAAAAAGATGATGAGGAGGAGATGTATATGATTAAGAAGAACAACACTCTTGTTGACATACCTCTAAATAGAAAGGTAATTGTTGTATATGATGGTTCAATTAACAAAAATAAAGCAAAGTTTGTTGGGTATTCTGATATTGATTGGGGTGGTTCGTTGGAAGATATGAAGAGTACTTCAGGATATTGCAAAACTTAAAATCATTTGTTTACCAAGCCACTACCAGTCAGTAAGTTTGAATTCACAAGAAAGAAGATTGGAGTTTACAGTTCCAAAATCAAGGAGGAGTGTTGGGAATTTGCTTTTGAAACTGCACATTGATTTGTTTCCGTTTCTGAATATGTCTTTAATTAGAATATTTACTCTTAATTGTTAGAATATTCATTTTTAATTATTTCATAGACATTAAGATTTTAATTTGTAGAAGTTATTTCAATCATATATTTTTTTTCTACAAGCATTATAAATGTAAGCTATTAATGACTCAGAAAAAAAAAATAACAATATTTCTCTTCGTACATATCTCCTCTTATTCCCAAAAGCACACAACAATACTCTTTTTATCTTGATTATATAGTTTTGATTTTTTTTTATTATAACTATTATCATTACTTATTTTTATTCACTATATAAAAAAGCTTTTAGGAAAAAACTTTTAATTACATAAAAATTAATTTTCTAAACCAGTTGACTCTTTTCTTTGTGAATTTAGTTATTTTTCCTTTTAACTAATATATCATCTTCAAATGATTAATAAATAATAATAATAATAATAATAACAACAACGACGACGACGACGATGACGACAACGACAACAACGACGACGACGATAACAACGACAATAATAACTAATAATAATAAATATATTATTATTTGTTATATAAAAAATTCTTTTATGTCTTTTAAAAAATAAAATTTCTGATCAGTGAATGATCTATATTATTTGTAATTACTTTTAGTATACAAATAATTTATATTTATTTTTATTATAATTTTAAAATATAATTAAAGATAAAACAAAAATATAAAATGTATATACCAAAATTAGAATCTCATCATATGCTAGATGTTATAAAATATTAAAAAGATAATATAAAAATTAAACAATTTGAATGTTTAATTAAAAGTATTCTTTTATTTCCTAAAATTTAAGAATTTTTTCAATCATCTAAATTAAAATTTTCAACTAACTCAACTATAAATTATAAAATATTCATGTACAAAATTTTAAAATGTTTAAATCAGAAAAGAATTAAAAAAAATTAGTTTTTCTATAAGTTCTACCGTTTTTTTTTTATAAAAAAAACATAACTTATAAAAATCATAACAATATTATGAGGGACAGTGAAACTTGTGTGAGTAAAGAACATACAAATAAAGTTTTTATACCCTATAAATACTTCTACTGAATAAGTAATTTATGTCTCTTAATTTTATTTTTTAAGAAATACTTTTACTGAATAAGTAATTTATGTCTCTTAATTTTATTTTTTAAGAAACAGATTTTTAGAATTTTGAAAATGTTTTACTTTTTACGCTGTCATAAAATATTCATATTTTTTCTGATATGAGCTGTGTAAACTAGAGGTATGGCAGTAGCAGTGTAAAGGTAACATTGCTCTTATGTTCTGTGATGAGGTAAAACCCTTTCCCAATCCCACCCATGCGCCCTCTGCTCCGTCTCGCTTACGTGGCTCGGCGCCACTACAAGGTGGCGCCACCGCCGACGCCACCAAAGGCCCCGAAGAAGCCGCAGAAGTTCAGTTTCGAGGGCATAACGTGGGACGACCCTTACAGCTGGATGTCTAAGGTGAGCGACAAGGTGGCGATGCGTCACATGGACGTGTACATGGAGCAAGAGGAGAAGTACAGCGAGGCCGTCATGTCTGACTCAGAGACTCTCCTCAACAAGCTCCACTTCGAAATGGCCTCTCGCATGCCCTTCGACCTCTCCACCCCTCCCCTTCGCTGGGGCCCCTGGCTCTACTACCGCCGCGTCGAAGAGGCTAAACCCTATCCCATCCTTTGCCGGAGATTGGCCAGCTTGAACGACGATTTCATTTCGCATAACTACCCCCCTGCAGGCTTCGATTTCACTACGGGTAAAGCCATTGAGCAGAAGCTCGTTGATTATAATCTTGAAGCCGAGAGGTTTGGAGGTAAATTATGCACTCACTGTAACCGATCTTAAGTTCACTGGACCACTCATATCACTGAAATGGTGTTATAAATTAAAACAATTCCCAACTGTGTTAAATTCAAACCCAAGTTCTAAGATGGTGCCACAATGTGTCTCTCTATAGCCTAACAATTGTTTTTATACTACTTCCTTTTAGTCCTTGTATTAGTGAGGTGCTATCTTATCCTGGAATTGGAAAATTTCAAATTAATATATGAAATTGAAATTTTGTTATTTTAATACCTGAAATGTATATCTTCTTATCTTTGTAGTCAATAGATTTTATAACTCACTATCCTTAATGTCCTTAACGAAACTCATGATAGGGACTCATATGACTAACAAATTTCAACAGTAAGGATTTATTTTACATTTTTCTAATTTTAGTGACTATTGTGACAGTGTATCACAGTTTAATGATTAAAATGAGGGTTTACTCATTGTTATTGGTAGTATCGAGCATCAGACCATTATGTAACTATTCGGATGTCTTGTCTTGCAAACTTTGCCCTTGGAATGCCCAATGAATCACATATTACCTTTCATATTAGTTTATAATGTACTGGAGTGCTGACGCTTTGTTTGGCCTGACTTTTGTAGGCTATGCTTATGAGGAACTCTCTGAAGTTTCACCTAATCATCAGTTTCTTGCGTACACCATGTATGATAAAGAAAACGACTACTTCAAGTTATCCGTGAGAAATTTGAATTCGGGTTCGTTGTGCAGTAAGCCTCTGGCAGATAGAGTTTCGAACTTGGCTTGGGCTAAAGACGGACATGCATTGCTTTATGTTGTAACAGATCAGAAAATGAGGCCTTACCGGTGGGTGAATTGTTATTTAATCATTTGGTGGCTTGGCGCTGTTACAGAATTAAAAGAAGGATAAAATTTAGATCACAATTGAAGTTTTATCTCGGTAACCTGAGTGAATCTTGAATGTAAACCTTTGTTAGCAATTGCATCTAAGTTGCGCCTTTAAACGAATCCCTTAGTTTTGATTTTTGCTTAGGATTGCTGGCATTGAAGTTTGTGATCTTCCTTTATTTCATCTATCTGCTTTTTGCTGCAGTATCTACTACAGTCTGATTGGATCCACTGATGAAGATGTTTTGCTTTTGGAAGAGTCAGATGAAAGTGTTTATATTAATATTAGGCACACGAAAGACTTCCGATACGTGACTGTGAATACATTCTCTCCCACATCATCAAAGGTAAAAGACCTTAGCTAGGAACACTGAAAACTTAAGATCCTTTGTATTGGATAATAATTCTAACCATTTCTTAGGTCTTTCTAATAAATGCAGCTGACCCGTTGTCAGGCTTGAAACTAGTTTGGGAGTGTGATGCTCTTGCACATTGCATAATTGAACATCACCGAGGTTACCTTTATTTATTTACAGATGCTCCCAAAGGTGGGCAATCAGTTGATTATCATTATCTTCTTTGGAGTTCAGCGGATGATCCTTCGAGTACAAGAAAATGGGAGGTAGCTTGGAACATCACATTTTCTTTTTCTCCATAGTTTGTTTCAATTCTGTTCCTCTTTTATATCATAAGGAAAACAGGTTTATTCGAGACAGTGAGATATTTTCTTAATACACTCACTCATTTTCATGTTTTCTTAGTTAACTTGCCTGTGACAATCTGCTTTGCCTTACATGTTGTACGGTCTCATGAACTGCAGGAGGTATTAGTGGATGACCCAGATTTGATTATTGAGGATATTGATTTTAGTGATAAGTACTTAGCACTCATTGTAAGGGAAGGTAGAAAAGTTCAACTTTGTTCAGTTGGACTACCATTGCCCTATGGGAAGGTAGTGGAAGAGAATTTACTACATCTATTACAGATAAACTCTTGATGTAATTTTGGTTTATATTCTCATTGAATTACGTAGGACATCTTATTTTTGTGATAGGGCCCACTTAAACTGAAGAAGCTGGACCTACAGTACTTGTCTCTTCCGAAACATGTTTGCCAAATTTCGCCTGGACCAAACTACGACTTTTTCTCATCTGTCATGCGCTTTATAATATCATCACCTGTGGTATGTGGATGATTGTTTGGATTTTTTATGTTAATTTCTGAAGATGTTCACAATTCTGTTAACATATGTCTACCTTCTATCATATCTACTTTGAATGACCATTCAGTGGCCCTGTTAAACATGCATCCAAGGAAATTTTGAGAACTTGTAAAACATTTGAGCTTCCAAGAAATACTTCGTGATGTATGTTTACCAGCAAGTCTGGTACAACTGATTTTTTGTCATTTCAAGGTTTTTCTTCCTCTTACCTCCTTGTTAGGTTTTTCTGGCTTATATACCACTTAGTAGTATACTCACTACTGCTTTTTATATGCCTGTATCTATATCTTTATCCATGTAAATGTGTATGGTCTTGAGGTCACTTCTTGTTCAATCTTATAGGACAGCCTCCCTGTGTATATATACTACTAGGCTAAGAGAGTAGTGCTATTCAACACAAGTTACAAAGTACATTTGTTTTTCAACCTAGAAGAAAGACCTGATCATCAAATCCCGATATGTTCATTGCAAGTTTCTTGCAGATGCCAGATGCTGTGGTTGATTATGACCTGGGCACAGGTCGGTGGAACATCATTCAACAACAAAACATGCTTCATGACAGGACAAGAATACTGTATGGTAAAAATTCTGCGAGTATTAGTATGGAGTCCTCAAATTCCAAGCACTCCAATCCTGTGAATGCTAACTTTGAAGATGACCACTTGTGGAATGATCTGTCCGAGTTTTATGCCTGTGAACAATATGAGGTCCCTTCAATTGATGGACTCTTTATACCTTTGACTATTGTTTTTTCACGTAACAATAAGAGACAGGCTAAAAAACCGGGGATATTGCATGGACATGGAGCTTATGGTGAATTACTTGATAAACGGTGGCGCAGTGAACTAAAAAGCCTCCTAGATCGAGGTTGGGTTGTTGCGTATGCTGATGTTAGGTAGGATTCACGTTACGTAGTGACCATGCACTCAATGCATATTCATATGGATATCCTTTATTGTAAATTTATTTTTTCAAATGTCTTATCCCTTATATGATAGTTTTGGTGCCATGTTTCAGAGGTGGAGGTGGTTTTGGTAAAAAATGGCATAATGATGGGAGACGCACAAAGAAACTTAATTCAATCAATGATTACATCTCTTGTGCCAAATTTCTCATTGAAAAGGATATTATACATGAAAACAAATTGGCTGGTTGGGGATATAGTGCTGGAGGTCTTTTGGTTGCTTCTGCCATTAATCGTTCTCCAGATTTATTTCGTGCTGCTGTCTTGAAGGTGTTTAAGAATGTTTGCTAGCTTTCAGGTTTTGGTTTACTTAGGCTCCATCTTAAATGTTTTTTGTCAAATACTCAATTACTTTTTTTTTATGGTTTCTTCTGTAGGTTCCCTTTTTAGATGCTACCAACACTCTTCTGTATCCCATCTTGCCACTTACAGCTGCTGATTATGAAGAGTTTGGCTACCCTGGGGATCTCGATGATTTTCTTGCAATTCGAGAATATTCTCCATATGACAATATACGAAAGGATGTCCTTTATCCAGCTGTATTAGTAACCTCATCTTTCAATACAAGGTACGTTATTTATATCTCTGCATAACTTCCTAACATCGGATCCAAGTTTTCTATGGTGTTGATTGAGTAGTATTTTAGTGAAGAATGAAGGCACTTATGTTAAAAGTGAACCAAGATATATACAGTTCAAAGTAGCTACTGAAATGGTGTTGGATGTGTATCGATGTTAGAAACTTTGTTAGTATTTACATTTATATGCTTATAATCTGTTTTTATGTTATTTATAGTAAGTTGTAGTTTAAATTATAACTACATTGAATGGTATGATGCTTGAGTATTTGCTCTATGCTAATATCCAAACTTCATTTCCCCTTCTGCCTTGAATAAAACCTAAATTAGTTTATACTTTAGAAATTGATATTCATTTTTAAGACTTTTATGTGTGAGCTTCCTTTCTTTTTCTGACTACCTGATTTATTGGCAATGACCTAGTGGATTTGCAGTGGTTTATTCATATTAAAATGCTATATGCATAGACAACATCGTGCTTTCTGGTTGCTAGTATGTGGACTTGTTTGCTGTAGACATTGCTTTTTATCTGTGGCGTCATACAAAATGAGAATGCTTAGCGTAATGTTTGCGTAAGTTGTCTATGAATTGCTTTCACCCCCCCAAATGTGTACAGAAGCTTTTTTTTTTTTTTTTTTCTTTTCCAGTTTTTGAAAAAATATCTTCATGATTGAATTTGGGTGTGATCTGATTAGACACCTCCATCAACATATGATTTTCATACATTGCAGACGCTAAAGCCTCTTTGCATGCTGCTAACAGACAAACATCATAAACCTGTGGCATTTTTGGCACGTGGGAGGGAAAGGATAGTAAGACCAAGAAATAGGATTATATGGGGAATAAGTGAAAATCACAATTTCTTCACCCGTGTTATCGACCATCTAACTGTACCCTAAGCTGTTTATTGCCTTGCAGGGACTGTCACGTTTAAGAATTTAGACAAGTACACGAAGTCTACAAATAGTAAAATGAACTTTTCTAAGTACCAAATCCCAAGGGACTAGTGTGTTGTTAAGTTATAAATGTACTTCTATTTTACTGCAAAAATAAAAGATAGTAACTAAAAAAATTAAACTGTGAATTGAAGTGGTTTTTGAACTATTGAAAAGATGTAATAAATATGATATAAAGACGTTAAGTGTTGGATTTCGTAAACTCACCCCTTATGTAAACAGTCTCGCTGAAGTGAATGTAATTTTTCATATTTTCTTCTCGGATTCTGTTTGTTTAAGCGAGAAAATTCACGCTTTAGGTCTTTGATGCGAATATTCTTTGATGCTGCTTATGAATCTATATTCTAACATGTTATACCGTGCTAATGAACCTTGGCTTTTATTTTCATGACTCAGATTTGGGGTATGGGAAGCAGCAAAATGGGTCGCACGAGTTCGTGATCTCTCAATATACGACCCAAAGCGGCCAATATTGTTGAATTTGACCACAGATTTAGTGGAAGAAAACCGTTATTTGCAGTCCAAGGAATCGGCATTGGAGGCTACGTTTCTCATCAAGATGATGGAATCTTAGATATACAGCTATCATTTGCCCAATCTCTGAAATACAGTCGGAACTAGTGAACTAACGCCCATTTGCAACCTGATATGGAATTGAAATTATACTTTGAACCAAGATCTAGTCAGGAGTTCTGCTTGGAAAATACTTGCCATCCAAAATCTCTTCGAACCGATTCTGGCTTAGCCTTCAAACCTACTTCGGATCTGCTCCAAATGTACTAAACAACCAACCGAATTGACACTGGAACATTACTGGTTTATCATGTCATTTGAAGTGCATTACATGTAAAGGTTACAGTGCGTCATCGTTTAACAAAGAGCATACTCAATTTTGGTGTTGTGCACGCACGTATTCAGCTAACACGGAATTTTCATATAAAAGATTGTGTAATCGTATTGCACCATGATCTTTCCACAAGTTCGACAATAGTAAGATCGCATCAACGAACTCCAAATCAATCAATTAAGTTTTGTCAGATCTAATAAAATATTACAGCCCAACTTGAAGTTGCATCTAAATGATATACAGTCGAAATATCCCATAAATCATCCTAAGACTATCCCAAATGTAGCAGATACTGTTTATTTTGACGTCAGAACTCGTAATTTCGATAACTCATCTTGGGGAAGTGGAACCTTCCTGACTCCAATGACGTACTTGAAAAAAATATTGAAAAAATTATTCATTGAAAATACCCTTAAACCTTTTGAAGTTGCGATTTAATTTTTTTTAAAAAGATCATATGTGCGTGGTCTTCTCTTTTCATTCTTTTAGAAAACTATTTTTCTTTCATCAACTTTTGGCTCGCATCATATGATTTTCCTTCACCATCATAACATGTCACAGGTTGGCATTCAGTACATCAATGATTGAAATAGGAAAGAGAAAAACTAATTGAGAACTCACTGATTTGTCAACTGCTGGATGGAAAAACATCATAAAACTTCTATTCTTTTGAAACAAAACTTAGTGGGTGAGGCTCAGCTATGATCCACACCCCCTTTAGAACAGAAAAGTTGAGCCAAAGATAAATATAACTTAATCAAGGTTCAAACAGAGGATCGCATCAATAGAATAAAAAGGTGCACTGTCAATTAATCATTATTAATTTATTGTTAATCATCAACTACTTAAAAAATAATGTAATAATCTATTTATCTAATTAAACCACATCAGTCAAGAGGTACTAAAACTTTAAAGGGAGCATAGAATCCACAAAACATAAGAAACTGGCATTTCCTAAGCATACTTACAGTACAGCGTAATTTACAATCTCCTCTGTTTGCAGTCTGAGGCGATTGTGCACGCAAACACTACATAACGTTTGCAACACAGGTACAACTAGTTGAGCAAAATAGAATTCATATATATTTACTTAAAAAAGGGTAAAACCCAGTTTCAGAAATAGCAGAGTATTGATCAACTTGTCGATTCTTGTTCTTTCACCTTTCCTTAACAATAATCCCTATCTTCCGTCTTCATCACCACTGCCAATTAGTAGAAAAAAAATTAAAAATTCAAAGTCTAGGATTGAGTTGTCTGAAAAATTCCCAAGTAAAAAGAAAAGTGAAAAACAGTGTTCCAAGGCATATTCATCGCCATATTCGTTCCACTTTGATTCCATTTCCACGCGAGTTAAATGTCCCAAGTTACACCAACATTTAGGAACAAAAAATGTCAGAAAAAAAGAGGACAAAGGATGGTATGATAAAAGTGTAGCATAACAATAAACGCTACATTTTTACAGAAGTTGGAAATCCTTTCGTATGCAATGGAAGCTAAGTATATATCAGTAGAAGTTCTACTCATACAATATTGCTTCAAAGTACACCATGGTTTCCCAATATGTAACAGATCTCTAAAGCCAACTCTACATGCAGATCAAAAAACTAAAGGGAAAAATAATAAAAATGTAGGCAACATGAAACATGAATTAACAAATCCACCCCGCCTGCTTTGATGCAGAAAAAAAGTGTGTCTAACTAGGATCTTACAAATCATCATCAATAAATCCATTCTTCCCCCAGCTTTGCCTGCTGCCCCTTTTGGCAAATTCTCACAAATAATCTTTCATGTTCAGTTTCCAAAAATGATTGAAGTTGCGAGCAACTATGCCATCTCATGTCTCAGAGCCTTCTTGAACAGTAGGAA
>Ga0209489_110613_pt1 | contig 10196 bp, 6 predicted proteins | sample SiratrowhiteBW_FD_187527 | JGI IMG/M metagenome (GOLD analysis project Ga0209489, IMG submission 187527) | Root nodule microbial communities of legume samples collected from California, USA - Siratro white BW (SPAdes) (version 2) | ecosystem: Host-associated > Plants > Roots > Nodule | place: USA...
ATATATATATATATATATATATATATATATATATATATATTTTATATGAGAGTTTTTGGTTGGTACAACTTTAAACCCGTTTACATATGAAAACATGCAGAGTGAAGATTCAAATTCACCACTTTCAAGATTTTATACATAAATACGAAATTGATTGTGAGATTTAGCAGAGCATGCATGAAAGCAATTGTTACACCCTTTTTAAGGTAGTGAAGAGGGTTGGTGACAAGAAAAACGGTAATTGGTGGCATCATCGGTGGATTCATTTTACTATGTCAGATCAAAGGCATGCATTGGTATTTAACCTGATCAATTTTCCTATACTATTTATTGTTTGCTCATTTCATATGCATTGAAATAAGTTACATTGAAATAAGTTACATTGAAATAAGTTACTCTTGCGTGTATTGTCTCTCTCACAGTCCAATTTGGCATTTATTAGAAAACATTAAAATTACTACTTTTCCAGCAAAGCATTTTGTAAAACAATTTTAATCTAATTATATCTTGGTAACTCCACATATGAAAAAAACCAAAAATATAATGTTTTGCAGTAAACAGCAGGAGCTACTGTTTTGTGTTTGTAACCTAATTCAGCATCTCAATGTTATATTAACACGTTGACACACATCCCAACGTTTTATTTGCCTGTAGAGCTAAGAAACAGACGTGCATAGTTGACTATGACAATCAAATTTGGCATTTATGTACAAGACCTTCTAAGTTCCGATGCATGCCTGCCATTTGTATACACATTCAAAGTTGTACCAATCAAACTCACACATCATTTATTTTCACAAATTATTCGTTTAATATATAATATATAATGCACCTATTTTTTATCTGTCTTTGTTGCCAGCTAATTCAATGGCTATATGTAAAAGCATTTTGGATTCCAGCGTCTGCATTTTTTGGCTTTGTTACACTAGCTTTGGATGCTCATCCTTAATTAATGTGTTGTATCTCACACTCCAATTTGGCTTTTTATGTATGAAACGGTAAAAAGTCTGAAATGGAGTGATGAATTTGAATCTTCACCTTTGCATGGCTGCCATTTGTATTCAGTTTCTATTACAGTCTGAAACGGTCAAATTCATTCATTGATGCTTTGTTTTTTATGTATTGCATGGCTGCCATTTGTATCCAAGAACCATGAATCAGTATCTATCATTACTGCATTGGTCAAATCCTTTGCTTTGGGTTTTTGGAAAAAGAAAAATTGGTTGAACCTATAAAAAGACCATTTTTCTTAATTCTTTCTTGAAAAATGCACAGAAACGTCTCTGGAACAGCAATGCATTTATGCTTTCTTGCATGGCAGTTTGTCATATTGGAAAGCTGGACATCAGAAGAAGCCATAAAACAACAATGCATAGTTGGATTCCCTATGTTATATTAACGCTTCAATTAAGTTTATAGTGTTGCACCCTTTTTAAGGTACAATTCAGAAGTTTCTTCTGTCGATCTGATTCTCCTTCCAGCAGATTCGAAAACTCGAACACGGCCACTTTACCACCAGCGGCCGTGACTTCCCAAACCTTAACGCCAACAGACTTGGGACGACTAGCAATGACTTGTCGTAAGAAAGAATACGATTCAGAACTCAACATTATTTGGTTCCTCTGAAAACCAGATTTAGATGAAGCAGACATTTTTGTTCAGACAAAGAAAACAAAGATTGAAACAAATTCTTGAAAGTTTAAAAAATAGCAATAGTATTCTTATATACTATTACTATTTTCAAAAAAATTTCACTTTTTACCTATTTGTATAATTAGTTTTTATTTAGGAAAAGAAAATCTAAACAATCTTTGTTCTTTCTTTATTTAATTCTTTAATGCATTCAAATTTTTATTTTTCAATTACTTAAGAGTCATGTTAGAATTTAAAATAGTAATAATTAAGAACCAAATTACTTAATTCGATCGATTTAATATTTTTTTTATTTGAGTAAAATATATAATTATGATATTTCTACTCAAATTAAAAATATATCAATAAAGTTTACACTATGTTTTGAATTAAATTTTTATCTCCTGACTTTTAATTTATATATGAACAAATGACAAGCATTAAAATATCATTGCTCGTAGGGAATCTAGATCCCTAGTACTAGACCAACACTAAAAGCTCAAATACCTTGTATATACTTTACCAACATACAATAACATCATGTAAAGCCAATAATAATAAGAACAAACCCTAATTACTATCAAACATTAGCCTGTCAATTGCCCTAGATAAGCTCCACTGACCATATATATATTATCTGGCATAAAATTCACAATGATTCATAGCAATAATAGTAGAGGCATGATGGGCGAGTAAAGAAAAATGTGCAGCGTATGAAAGTTGATCCATCGGAAAATGTTAATTGAGATTTGAGAAAGGGCTGAGATTAAGAAAGACTTACCAAATTTACATTCGAATTCCAAAGCAGCCACTTCGTAGGTCACTGAAATTCAAAATGGGAGAACAAAATTATTACCCACTCCATCTTAATAATAAAACATGACATATACGGAACAAACAAAACAGATAATTTAAAATTTAACAAAAATTCTTCCTTTTATAAATTTTTAGTTATATATTTAACAATAATTTGGATTATTTTTTAATTATAAAAAATATAAATGCACACACAAAAACTCAACTTATAATAGTATTACAAGGGCATAATAAATACATAATTTCTAAGAGATTTTCTTGTAACTAAATATTCAATTTGTTTAAATTAATAAAAAAATATCTATTCAAACACTTCTGACATATCTTCTACTAGGATTCAACATGAATCGATTAACAGTTACTTGAACAGTTGCTATCTTGTTGGGTTGTTATGCCTTTTACTATATCATAATTGGTTGATTCATTTACACACATACAAATTTAAGACGCTTGAGTATAGGATCCACATACCCTTTAGCTTGTAGAGATACTTTCTTCTGAATAAGGTTTGAATTTTGGCCTTCGAATTTTCTGATTAGCTTATAGTTGCATTTTTCATAGCTTTTGTTTTTATTTAGAGTATTTCTTTGGTCTCGTCTTTTGGCACCTATGTCATTAAGACTTTCTATTTTGATTCTCTTCTTCCATATTACTGAGTCACTAATTTCACATCCTTGAATTGCTCGGCTCTCGTATCACAGTTTCCACTTTGTTAAGCCTTTCGGCTTCCTCATTCATCAAGTCTTTCGGCTTCTACCATCGAGTCTTTTGACCTCTATAAGCCTTTCGGCTTCCATATCATCAAACTTTTTGACTTCTGTATCATCAAGCCTTTCGGCTATGATAATAAAGCCCTTTGGTTACGATAGTAGTCTTTCGGACTACGATAGTAGTCTTTCGGACTACAACATTTATCACTTTAGACAACACTTTTGTTGGTCACAAACAAATAAATGTGGCCTAAAAGTAAAAAAGGTCACACTTTTACAAGTGTGGTTTATTTTCATTATAGGCCACACTTTTTAACTTGTGGGCATTTTAAGTCACAGTTTTCTCTTGTACCCTATTAAAAAACATAGGTCACATTAAAAAAGTGTGCCCTAAAATTAAAAAAAATGTGGTTTATATAAATTATAGTATAAACTACATGTTATGAATGTAACCTATTACTTATCCTAGTAAAACCAAAACATTAAAGGTAAAATTGTAGGCTTCCTGCTCTTACAAAAATTAGAAAAATTAGATTTCTCACTCATACAAATAAAAGATTAAAGGTATTTAAATTAAAAATAATTACCCTTCCTGTTGCCAAACCCTCTGTCTACCTTACCTCACTCCCACAAATCCTTTGTCTACACTACCTCATCCCCTACCTCACTTTCTCAATATTTTCATCTCATCTCCCCCACTCTCCCATCGACCATCCTCTCCTTGTCGTCGCCATTGTTTATCATCTGGCATCTTCTCCCTATTGTCATCGTTGTGCTCTCCATCGTCTCTGGTGAGTTTCTTAATCTCGATCTCTCTCACTGTTTCGGTCAGGTTCTCAATTTCTTTTCTTTCATTCACCTAAATTAGGGTTTCTGTTTCGAATTTGGTTAGATTTTTTTCGTATAATTTAGGGTTTTTGTTTTTTATCAAAATTTGTGTTTTACGGTTATTTATTATGTTTGTTAAAAATTTGTTCATTATTAAGGTTGAATATTGACATAATATAATGACATTTACAGTCTCTAATTTGGCCATAGAAGGCTTTGGTGGAGCATAGCCTCTAAACCAGCATGGTTCAGAACTTGAAAATTATTGAAAGAAATATTTGTCCTAGGACCATATTCTATTAATTTAATATCTTCATGAGTCAAGAAATTTATAGAGGTATATTTGTTCCAACTTAAAAGATGAATATGACTTTTCCCTATTAAAGGTATAACCACATAAAAACAAGTGCAAAATGTTTATATAGATGAGTATATAATGTTTAACATTTTAGAATCAAGCAATAATTGCAAAGTAAGGATGACTACAATATTCATTTTGAAATAAGTGACAAGAGGACTTGGATGTTCAACAAAATCATGACTCTATAGGATCTGTTAAGAAATATTTAAAATTTTATATTGAGATTGAATATTTTCATTTTTAAAATCCAATATATGCATTAACTGTATGGCTCAAATTCTTTTGTTTTAGAAAGATACTTAGCTCAAATTGTTGATACTAATTTTTGTTGTTTTTAGTTGTAGTGGGGATCTCAGGAGTAGTTAGGTATAGCTGAATTTGCTTAGTACAAATTAATCATTCCAAAAGTATGTACAATCCCTAAATTTTATATAGTCTTGTCTATCCTTACATTCAAAACATTTGATTTTGGTTGAATTTCATTCCATGTTAGTCTTTTATGTGCCTGTATATGCTATGAATAAAGGTTAACATTGTAGTTCAACTCCGAAACCTATATCAAATCATAAAAATATACTTATTTAATTGCTCTCTGCATAATGAGTCTCCTAATTGGATATTAAGTAATGTTTGCGATGACTCACTTCTATCTTTAAGAGTCACTGCTAGCAATTCAAATACTTATTATACACCTGACCAATGTAGATGTGCATATAAGCGCATATATGTGCATATAAGGGCATATATATTAAACATCCCAGAAATTAAATTAATATTGTTTTAAATTATAAATTTTTTAAGTTAATATGATAAAGTTATAACTTCAAGTATGTCAACTTTTTAAATGTTATATGATATTATCTGTAAATTTATTCAATTTTTATTTTTAATATATCTATTTATTTAATGTAATGTGTTTTTTTTTTTGCATTTATCTTAATTGTTCTTAACATTATATTTATCTCCATAGAGTCCTAAATATAAATAGGTAGTTACACATTTCCTCAATTTCATTTCATGTCTCTAATTTAAATAAACAAAGCATGGATGTTAACAATATATATCTTCAATCAATTTTTTTTTCATGAACTCTGTTAATATACTTTTAATTAATTAATACCGTATAGGATAGAACTTGTAGTCCAACTGAACGTAGACGCAGAGTTCATTCTGTTCTTCCATTCACCAAATTTAGGGTTTTTGTTTCAAATTTTGAATGTTTGTATTGATGAGGGCATAATATTTAAGATTATGGAATCAAGAAATAATTGCAAACTAAGAATGACTTCAATATTTGTTTTCAAAGAATTTACAAGAGGACTTGCAGTGTTCTACAAAATCATGGCTCTATAGGCTCTGTTAAGAAATATTTTAAATTTTACATATTGACCAAGGTTGATCATTTTTATTTTTAAAATCCAATATATGCAGTAAGTGATGATGGCCCTGATTCTTTTGTTTTAGAAAGATACTTAGCTCAAATTACTGATACTATTTTTTGTTGTTTTCAGTTGCAGTGAGGATCTCAAGAGCAGTTGGGTATAACTAAATTTGCTGAGTACAAATTAATCATTCCAAAGATATGTACAAGCCCTTAATTTTATATAGTCTCGTCTATTGTTACATGCAAAACATTTGATTTTGGTTGAATTTCATTCTATGTTAGTCCTTTATGTGCTTTGTATATGTTATGAATAAAGGTTAACATTATAGTTTAGCTGTTAACATTGCAGTTCAGCTTCCAAACCTATATCCAATCATAACAGTATGCTTATTTAATTATCTATAACAATTTGTAGTGCATTCTTATAAGTTAACTCTTAATTTTCAATTTTTTATTAATAGACTGCTAACAATCTGATGGAGAAGAAGTTACTAGAGTTGAAATGTTTATTAAAACTTGAAAAGGCTGTCATGGTAAAAGGGGAAAAACAATCTATGAAGAAACACTAGATACAATTGTAAGTTTATTTATACTTATGAAATATGTTTGCAAGCTCCATACATTTTACTTATTCATAACTTTGATATTTTTCATAGTCTAAGCTTCAAAGTTCCATTGAAAATTCAAGTGCATATGGGGAAAAAACATTTGAGTCATTGTTTGGCAAAGAAAAGTCTGGCCTAGTTCATTGTTATGGAAAGACTATGACACCCACAACATTAAAGAAAAATCAAGAAATTGATGCTCTAAAAAGAGAACATGTCATTGAAATAAATGATACGATCAAGAAGTTTGAAGGTTTGGAGGCAGTGATGAAAAATACTGATTTGGATGTGAATGATATAGAAGAAATGATGGCACGAGCATTAGGCAATGAAAGTAGTGCAGTTGCTCCACATTCCTCAACTACAACTCATGTTCCTGATGATAATGATGATGATGAGGTATACATTCGAACCATCTAAGATTGTGAAATATTTTATACAAACTTTCATAAATTTGAAGATCATGTACTAAGTTTGTTTTTTTTTTTTTTTTTTTTTTTTTTTTTTTTTTTTGACCTTTTCGGAGGGTGAAGTTGAAGTTCATTTGGAGAAAAAAACATAAAATGAAGAAATAAATAAAATATTTTTGTTATATACCTTATAGTTTTGTATTTTTCAAAGTGTGCTAGGCAACATTAGAATATAGTTTTAAATATTTTTAGTTGTTACAATTATGTTTTGAAATACATTACACACATTTAATTACATTTCTAATGTTACGAGTATTATTAATGTTATCTTCAATTATAATTTACTAAAAATAATGTAATTGTCTTTTATAGTTTTATTGAAGTATTTTTATATTATAATAATAATGTTAAAAATGAATTAGAGGCTTAATGTATTCATAATCTATTTAGAAATATTATAAATGTGGTATGAAGCATTAAACAAAAACTCAAAAGTTAAAAAAGTGTAGCCTAAATGTTGACAGAAAAGGTATCAATATGAAAAAAATGTGGCCTAAAACATTGACGAAAAGGCAACAGGCAAAAAAATGTAGCCTAAATACTGACAAAATGTGTGGCCTATTATATTAGGTTAAGGCCACACTTTTTGAAAAAACTGTGGGTTTTGAGCTATGTCCACGGCTGAATGCACCACAGTTTCAAAATCGTGGTCAAACTGTGGCCTAAAGTTAAGGCCACGGTTTTTTCACTTTAGGCCACATTTTTCACCTGTTGCCTAAAGTGAAAAATGTTGTAGGAGAGCCCTTTCGACATCAGTCGTGGAGCCTTTTGGCTTCAGCAGTAGGACCTTTCAGCCACGGTCATCGAATCTTTCGGCCATAGAGCCTTTTGACCATAGAACATTTCTTCAAGCGATTGCAATAAAGATTTGGGGATTTGAAATCACTAGGTCTCTTTCACCCTTTTCATCACGAAATTTTGGGAATTTTGACCCAGGGTTTTCACCCATTTATATTGGAAGACTCTTCACTCTTTTATTTTGGAGTTTTGGAGGGATCTTCACCCTTTCATTTTGGAGGGCTCTTCACCCTTTTATGTTGGATGTCTGAATGTATCAGAACTTATACTAGCTCAAGGTTGACATTGCTTTCAGCTTCCGATGGTGAAATTGCAATAAATGTGTACTCTCTAGCTTCATCTGGTTTTCTAAATTGGTCTTGAGACAGCCTTGACTGATGAAGCTGGAAAACAATTTTTGAAAGTGGAGACAGAAAACCGACCGTAGGATCCAATTTGTTCAGCCTTGATTGATGAAGCTGGAAAACAATTCTTGAACATGGAGACAGAAAGCCGACCGTGTTACTCTATTATATATGTAACTAATATATATATATATATATATATATATATATATATATATATATATATATTAATATTAATTATAGAGACACACATTGATCACAATAAGCTATTAAATAACTCTATCACAAACAATATTTTTCCACCCTTAAAGAGAGAGGGAAGACTATACCCAAACCTATTATAAAACCAACCATCTCTAAAAAAAAAAAAAAAACTCAATTCCAAGAACATTATCTCATCAATCAAATGAAACATTGAAATATAGTACAATTAATCCATGCAAATTAAACCTTCAAATATAGTAAAATACAAAAAATATGTCTACTATTCTCCATACAACTAACCCATCTATAGATGGAATCAAATTACTGTTATGAAAAGATTGGATAATCATCTGTGAGTAGCATTCAATCCATAGCTTTGTGTCCTTGGTTTTTATTCTCCTGAAACAAGCAGAATACATTAAACATCAGAGCTCAGGTAAAAAAAAAAAAAAAAAAAAAAAAAAAAAAAGGAAAGAGAAATTCAGGGCCTTCAGCATCCATAATTACAGATAACCAAGAAAGGTACTCACAGATTCCCACCAAACATCATGCAACAATGATTTACATCTGTATAAATTTAAAAGAAATACATAAATCAAGAGGAAAATTACTCCCTCACATTACTTTGCTATCTTCCTTGAATGAACCAAGACTAACAAAGTTCTATTGAATAATTCCAGTTAACAGCAACTGCTTATTTGCTTACAAATTATATTCAAATATAGGTCAAAAACTCACTCAGTGCTACACATTGTAATAGACAACATAAGCACTATCATAGTTGATAAAGAAGACAAATATTTTGCACTCTGACAATTATACTTTGAAGACTAATACTAATGCGGATGAAACTCTTATCATTTCATGTAAGTAGTTTTTTTTTTTTTTTTTTTTTTTTTCTTTTTACAAACTTACATTTATACAGGTGCTGAGGTGGCTTTTTATATTGTTTTGCTATTCATGCAAAACTTTTATTTTAACTTTTCTTTAATGTCTCTTATATGGAACAAACAAAACAGACAATTTAAAATATATTTCACAAAATTTATTTCTTTTATAAATTTTTAATTATATATTTAATAATAATTTAGATTACTTTTTAATTTTAAAAAATATAAATGCACATACATGAACTTATAGCTTATAATAGGATTACAAGACATAATAACCACATAATTCTTAAAGAGATTTTCTGATAACTAAATATTCAATTTGTTTAAATTAATAAAATATGTTCTATTCAAATGCTTTTCATATATCTTCTACTAAGATTTACATGAATCAATTAACAATATTCACAATTATCAAGATGAAGATCAATAATATTTACATACCAAATAAGTATCTATATCAAGAAAGAGGGTTTAGACATTAGATCATAAACATTTTGCTTAGTACAAGATTCTCAAATTTTCAAGATTGAAGAAATTTTCTCTAGAATTTTTACATTAAGTATTGGAAGAAAATCAAGTAATGTGCCAAATAGCAATGATATTCTTATATATTGTTACTGCTGTTTTCAAAAGTTTTCACTTTTTAACCTATTCCTATTAATAATTTTTGATTTTACAAAAGCAAATCTAAAGAAAGATTATCCTTCTTTATTCTTGTTTTATTTAATTCTTTAATGCATTAAAAATTTATGTTTTAATTACTAGAAAGGCACCCTAGAATTAAAATAATATCAATTAAAAAGTAAATTACTTAATTCAATTTAGTCTTATTTAATTATTTTTTAATTTGGTTGATTTAGTTAATTTATGTAATATATATATATATATGACTGTGATATTTCTACACAAATTAAAAATATATAGTAATGTTTAAATTATACATTCTTAATTTTAGTTTTAAATTAAATTGTTTATCTCTTCACTTTTAATTTATTCTTATAAGGACAATAAATATTATCAAAATTTAAAAAGAATGCATATATTTTGACTTTTTTAATGAACTATAACATCTTTTATATCAAATCTAGTTAATATTATTTTAGGCTTTTATAAAACTCAAATTACCTCTATAAAATTATAAAGTGTTATTT
>Ga0209489_110614_pt1 | contig 10195 bp, 4 predicted proteins | sample SiratrowhiteBW_FD_187527 | JGI IMG/M metagenome (GOLD analysis project Ga0209489, IMG submission 187527) | Root nodule microbial communities of legume samples collected from California, USA - Siratro white BW (SPAdes) (version 2) | ecosystem: Host-associated > Plants > Roots > Nodule | place: USA...
AACTTAAATTATCAATTAATTGGTTTTACTAAATACATACATTGCATTCCAAAAGAGCTAAACATTCAGAAACAAAAAGTCAAAAAAAAAAAAATTCTTTAGCTTGGGCGAGACCAATTTCGCCCGGACGAAAATACCCCTCGCCTGAGCGAAAAATTTATCGCTTGGGCGAAAGTAGTCCAGAGAGCAAGGTCTATTTTCGCCTGAGCGAAAATACTCTCGCTTGCGCGAGAATACCTCCTCGCTTGGGCGAAAGATTTCTCGCCTAGGCGAAAGCACTCTAGAGAGCACACTTGCTCCAGGGGCTTCCTCGCCTGGGCGAGTGTACCCTCGCTTGAGCGAACTACTTTCTCGCCTGGGCGAGTAATTTCCCGCCTGGGCGAAAACAGTCAAGAGAGCATACTTGCTACTCGAAGCTATTCTCGCCTGGGCGAGATGATGTCGCCTGGGCGAATTATGCAGAAAAATCAACAGAATTCATATATCAGAGTTACCATGCATGCCTTAGATGACTAAATTGGGTAAAAATCAAGCCATATACACAATGAATGATCTACCCTAGCACAAATTATCTATTCAACAGATCAACATATCATCAATTTTCACATAACTATCTCATACATGCAACATTCAATTCAACATTTCAGACCTGCAGGAAGCTTTACCAGATACAAATTGTACAATTACTACCATCATTAACTTCTCTATTCAAGACTTAAATTTGTAAATCAAACAAGCACTAAGGTTAGCTTCCCTTACCTGAATTGCAATTGAAATTCTCTATAACAATCCCAATAGCCTATGGTCCTCAGGAACTCGAATCTGCATTAAAGGACCTCTAATCAACGATCAGACTAACAGACTATGAAGCTAAGCTCACAGAGCCACCGTCTGGTGGCTCAGAGGCCACATGCAAGCTCAGTAAACAGAAGAAAGTGAAAACCTAAAACTGACTCTAAGAGAAGGGGCAAAAAACGAACTTACTTTATTAGAGATTCTGATCGGATAGACTTGCTCTGTTCTCCGCCACGAGTCCAATGGTGGGCTTCGCTAGAGAAACTGATGGAAGACAGACGCGAAGTCTTAGAGAGAAGTCATAGAAAAGGGAGATTAGAGCTTTTAGAGAGATGGTGGCTCAAGTGGGAATGAGACTTGATTACTAACTTTTCCTATAAATAAGTGTTTTCAGTTTAATAATATAATAATTAAATGTTCATTCCAATTTTACCACTTCTACTCAGATGATAGATTTTCTAGGTTGTTACAGTATAGTTCATTAATAAATATATTTTAATTATATTTAGTATATTTTATGAATTTTGGTTGATTTTATTTTTTTATTAATTTTCGGATATATATTTGATTGTAATTAATTTAATGTCATCATTATCATTAAAATTTTCATTAAAATGCTATTAGAAATTTTGTAAAATATAAATCATGTTAGTTAAAACTTATGTACTAATGAAATATGAAAAGATGAATCTTCTTAAATGGAATAGAATCATATTTTTTAAAGAATAAAAGTCATGCATAAATAAAAGTTTCTAATATATACAATAATGATGTTTAGAATTTAGGATATATGATAATGGTATTGAAAAATTCTTACAATTTACTTTTTTTAACAAAATATAAAAAATATATGAATGAAATATATTATTATCCTTACTGAGAACTTTTAAATAGTTCAAAGACTCAAGCTTGATGCTAACGGTGGACGGATCATGTTCTCGAGGCCGAAAAAAGGGAGCATGCCCACCAGTGTCGTGGCGTGTTCCGCCACCACTGCTTTTTTGTTTTCTTTCTTCTTTTTTTTGTTTTTGCTTTGTTGTCTCATTATTTAATTGATTTTTTTCTTCTTTATTTCTTCCTTTTATATTTTCTTTATGTTTTGGTTGGACTTGTTGTTGGTTTTTCATTCTCTATTTTGTTATAATTTGTTTCACATTTTCGAAGATATGGATGTAACTAAAGTGAATTTCACATACGGCAACTACATGTAAGGACATGATATGACTATCAAAGAAGACAACCATGTGATATAATGATTTGTTTTATCTTTAGAAGGGATATGATATGTTTGGAATATTTATGGCTATATATAATTCATACGATATTACCTATAGTAAATATAGTAAAATTCAATGTATATATAAATGAGAAATGATAAATTTTATCCTTAAACATTATTAAATATAAAAATAAAAATTGTAAATAATTGTTTATTGTACATTCTTTAGAAATAAAAATAATACAAATTAATAAAAAGAGAAATAATAGTCCTCAATTATTAAATCAGATACGAAGATAAAGATAATATATTTATATTTATTTGTTTTTATTTATGCTTTAAATCAATAATTTACTTTTAATATATTTGATAATCTATTTTGAAATTGTAGAATATATTTTTTAATTGTTATGTCATGAATAGATGGTATGCATGTATTTTTAATATGAGTTATTTATAATATCTTTTAAGTTTTATTTGTTTTTTAAATATTTTATAAATATTTAGAAAAAATATAAACGCATATACAAATATCCCTATTATCTGAAAAAGACAAAACACAAATTTCATTATGATTATGAATTTTTGTCGACTTATTGTATCATTTTGGTAGTGGGTGTCCCATCGTATCGAATATGATGATAAGATAGAATGAAAGGCACTTTATTTTGGAATAACAGCATAAACACCACGCAACATAGTGTTTTGATCTTCCTTGAATTAGGAAAAGGACTTAATCAAGAGAAAGGGTATTGCAAAAATAACGGAAACAATCAAAAGGAAAAAAAATAGCAGAAAATTACCTAAAAGTTGGTAAAGATGTTAAATAAATTATTGTATCATAATATTTTATACAATTATTTGTTAAATAGTTTATAAATGTGCAACAATAGAAATAAATATATTAATTTTAAATTTTTGTAAATTTTATTTACAAAAAGGTGATTATATGTTTTACTTTTAATTATTATATTGTATATTATATTATTCATCTTATGCTATATATTAAAATACTTTTAATCAAAATTTAAAATAAAATAAAATACCATATTTTAAGTAGAGATGACACTCTCGCTATATTAAGCAATATACTGATTAAAATTTTAATATATCATTTATCAATATTGAATATATAAGTAATAAAATAAATAATTTTAATAATATATAAAGAGATTTTCTCTTTTAGTGTATATCTTTCGTACTTTTATTCTACTTTTAATTGTTTAAAATTAAAAATATAATAATATATAATAAGTTTAATACACATTTTATATTATTATTTTATCTTTAATATATTTTAAAATTTTTAAAATAAAAATAAATTATTCATACGTTAAAAATAATTACAGACTTTAACAAATATCATATCACTTAATCACTTATTACATTTTATTTAACCATCATTATTAATATTTTAAGAAAATATATAGAGCAAAGTGTCTCTTTTTAACTTAGTTATAATTAGTATAATTATTAAGTAAATAATATAATAAAAACTATTCATTATTTATTATTATTATCAATAATTTTTTAATAAAAATTAGGCACGACAAATATTGATATATTTAATTTTCTATATAATAAAAAAACTATACTTTTAGTATAATAACTTTTGTTAATTTTATTCAAACTTAAAGATTAATATGATTAAGCATATGTTTATTTTTAATAATTGTCACATTTACTTATTAATTTTAATATATGATTATTTTTTAAAAAGTCACGAAAATTTATTTTAAATTTACAAAGTAAAAATAAATAAAATCATAAATAATTGTTTTAAATTTACATAGTAAAAAGCAAAGGTTAAAAAACTCTCTCCAATATATATAAATTAATATAAAACTAAAAATATATTTTTTAATTTTAGTATATTTTATATCCTAAAATTTGTATACACTTATATATCTTTAAAATATTTTCTAAAGATCTATCATGATTAAGGTTGTAGTTCTTTTTATTGTACTAAACCGATTATTAATCCTAAAATGTAAAAATATATCATATGAAAATCATAAAATATATGAAAAAAAATAAAGAATACATATAAAAGAAAAAAAAATACTTTATATAAATAATAAAAAGAATATTCTATTAATATCAAAATATCTAGCAATTGAACTTTAAAAAATATTTAAATTTTTATTCCTTGAAATTTAAGATACTTTCCGTTTTCATCCCCAGATCTAACTACTCATTTTATTTATTTAAATTTGAATAAAAGATTATTTAATATTTAAATCCATAAATGTTAAATTCGATATATTAAAAACTGTTTAAAACCATAAATATTAAATCAAAATCTTAAAGAAAACCTATTTTAGTCTCTTAAATTTAGTTTTTAGAAGTTAAAATAATATTTGTTTAATTTTGAGAGAGACATTATTAACCAAAATCAGTACATAAGAACATAACTAAACCATTAAAAAAATATTATGTATCAAAATTTATTCCAAGAAGTTAAGCTGCAAAATGCTTTACAATTTCCTCTCTATTTATCCAGTATTAGTATACGGAAAAGTAGAACTTTATATATTATTAATTATGGAATTAAATTATTTATCATTTTTATATAACTTTTATTTATAAAATAAGACCCATGACTTGGATATATCAGCAACAAAGCATTGGGATAATAAAGTAAAGCAAAATGATACTTTGACACTGTATTTTTTCTTACTTCCATTTGACACTCTGACGTGGCATGTGTTGTCCCACGTGACAATGAAAGAGAAAAAGCAATTGTTTTTGATATTCCACCTCTGAGACACATGTGTGTGTTCCAAAATTACAAACAGCGAACCACTTATTTGAATTGAGCTAACCACTTAATGTTCTCACCCGTGAGACACGTGTGTGCTCCAAAACTACATACTGCAAACCACTTATTTGAATTGAGCGAACCACTTATTTGAATTGAGCTAACCACTTAGTGTTTTCACCCTCAGACACGTGTGTGTTCCAAAACTACACACAGCGAACCACTTATTTGAACTGAGCTAACCACTTAGACATTCCTCCCGAGACACGTGTGTGTTCCAAAACTACACAAAGCGAATTACTTATTTGAACTGAGCTAGCCACTTAGACATTCCACTCCTGAGACACATGTGTGTGTTCCAAAATTACACATAGCGAACCACTTATTTGAACTGAGCTAACCACTTAGTGTTTTCACCCCTCAGACACGTGAGTGTTCCAAAACTACACACAGCGAACCACTTATTTAAACTGAGTTAACCACTTAGACATTCCACCCCTGAGGCACATGTGTGTGTTCTAAAATTACACACAACGAACTACTTATTTGAACTGAGCTAACCACTTAGTGTTTTCACTCCTCAGACACGTGTGTGTTCCAAAACTACACACAGCGAACCACTTATTTGAACTGAGTTAACCACTTAGACCTTCCACTTCTGAGACATATGTGTGTGTTCCAAACTACACACAGCGAACCACTTAGGTGAACTGGGCTAACCACGTAGACCTACCATCCCTGAGACACATGTGTGTGTTCCAAAATTACACACAGCGAACCACTTATTTGAACTGAGCTAACCACTTAGACATTCCGCCCCTGAGACACATGTGTGTGTTCCAAAATTACACACAGCGAACCACTTATTTGAACTGAGCTAACCACTTAGTGTTTTTCACCCCTCAAACACGTGTGTGTTCCAAAACTACACACAGCGAACCACTTATTTGAACTGAGCTAACCACTTAGACCTTCCACTCTTGAGACACATGTCTGTGTTCCAAAACTACACACAGCGAACCACTTAGGTGAACTGAGCTAACCACTTAGACCTACCGTCCCTGAGACACATGTGTGTTCCAAAATTACACACAGCGAACCACTTATTTGTACTGAGCTAACCACTTAGACATTCCACCCCTGAAACACATGTGTCTGTTCCAAAATTACACACAACGAACCACTTATTTGAACTGAGCTAACCACTTAGTGTTTTCACCCCTCAAACACGTGTGTATTTCAAAACTACACACAACGAACAACTTATTTGAATTGAGCTAACCACTTAGACCTTCCACTCCTGAGACACATGTGTGTTCCAAAACTACACACAACAAATCACTTAGGTGAACTGAGTGAACCACTTAGACCTACCACCCTTGAGACACATGTATGTGTTCCAAAATTACACACAGCAAACCACTTATTTGAACTGAGCTAAATACTTAGACATTCCATCCCTGAGACACATGTGTTCCAAAATAATTGCGTTTTCTCTTTCATTGTCATGCAAGACAGCACATGTCATGTCAGAGTGTCAAACGGAAGTAAGAGAAAATACAGTGACAAAGTATCATTTTTCTAAAATAAAAGAGGTGTTGAGAGCTACCAATATATTCTGACTTTGTGCTATTCATTTACATTACGGCACGGGTTTATTTTTGTAAAATAAAATAAAATATTATCAGTCACGTATTTTTATGAGTATAATAGGTTTGTTTCTTAGTTATATTGTCAATTAATCAATTAATCATAATCTTGGAAGTAACTTTATGAGTATAATAGGTCTGTTTCTTAATTATATTGTCAATTAATTATAATCTTGGAAGTAACTTTAAAGTAGCAGTAATTATTATAAAAATTGATAAATTTATAATACATAATAATATAAACAAATACATATTATCATGTATTATTTATTTACATTTTAAGTGAGAACTTTTATGTATTTTAAGTTTAGCTGAGAATCAAGTTCTCGTATAATTTAATAAATATCTCACCTGTGAATAAATATTACAAGATCAATACTCTTTTTATCCTATCTGTTATATGTACAAAGATAATATATGAAAATAATATTGTTGATAATTTATTATGGAGGAGTTCTTTTATTTATCTCTTTCTTAATTTGTTTTTGCCTTTTCTTTAATTTTCTTTTCTAAATTTTCTCTCTTTAATAATTTGAACATTCATAATAATTAAGAAATACAATCAAATTCTAAATAAATTATTGTTTATTCTAAATGATATTTACTTTTTTTTTATGATAAATTTGATCTCAACTTAGTTAAATTCATACTTAGATTTGGTTATAATTGAACATTTTGTTTTAGGTCTTTAAATTTTAATTACTTATATTATTTGAGTTGAAACTTTTTGTGAATTAAGGAATTATAAATAAGAGAACTTATTTATACATTTTTTTATAGAATCTTACAATAGATGAGTTTTCAATAATCTATTTATGTTTTATTTATTAAACACTTTTAATGTATAGGTCCATTTTTTATTTTATAATTCTTATATTGTTTGATGGAATTGAATTATCTTTATATTATATTATATCTATAAAAGATGCATATAAGGCAGACTATTAAATAAGCTTTTAGATGAAGTTCTTGAAAGTTTAGCCTAAGGAGAAAAAGGCCAATATCGACTATAAATAGACTGGGCTTCGGCTTTTATTTTTAGAAGGCTTTTTCTTCCCGCATCCCCAAAATTGTTAACTCCACCCCTATAGTTTTAAAATAATCATTTTAGCTTTCATAAAATGGAAAGTTTTTCGAAATTTTCAGAATATGACTTCTAAAACATGATTTTCATAACAATATTTTTGAAACAATTTTTAACATATGAAACATATTTTAGAATAAACTTTTTAAAATAAGTTTTTGAAATAATTTTTTTAAAACACATGAAATCTTTCCAAAACAATCATCTTTAGAAAACTTTCAAATGATCTGTTCTGGGAAGTTTTTCAAAATTTTCAGAATATGATTTCTAAACATGATTTTCAACAGGATTTTTGAAACAAATTTTTTAAAAATAAATTTTTTAGAACACATAAAATTCGTTTGAAGATGAACTTTTTAAAATAAACTTTTCGAAACAAGTTTTCTATATACATGAAATGTGTTTTAAAATAAACATTTTGGAACAAATTTTTTAAAACAACTTTTTCAAAATGTAAATGATAACTTCTCAAACAAGTTTTTTTTAGGACAACTCAATATATCTTCTTATTCCGCTCCAAGAGTGCATTGTGCCATGGAGAACAAAGGTGTAGGTGATGGCAACAGCAATGGCTACAGTAATGCGGTGCACAAGGCAGAGTATTTTAGTCTTTTTCTAGGTATACGAGTGTAGTTAGTAATTATGGGGATGCAAAAAGAAAAATCGTTTAACTATAACCCAATCTATCTTCTTTCGTTGCAAATTGAATTTAAGTATCATATAACTTAAAATACTCAGCATGGGAGCCTTAACATTCTCATTCTCTTTCAGATGCAACTTTTACTCTATCAACACCAATCCATTGATAATTTTTTTTTTAAGACTTCACTCACCTATTAATATTTGATTTGCTTCCTAATCTATAGTCAATTCCGTAACTCAACTCATTGAAAACACCAATTTTAGAACTTAAAACATAAAAGGAGAACCTAATAACTTTTTGGTGGACATGAAATGATATAATAAGATAACAGGATATAATAAGTTAAAAATATAATAAATTATAATTATATGGAGTATTTAATGCATATATGATAACAAACTAAATAATGATAGGATATAATGTAAATTATATTATAATAGTAATTTTTATGAAAAATACATACAATTTTGTAAAAATGACTTTTACTTTATATTTTTACAAATTGTATGGAAATTATAAACATATAATTTTAAATAAATTAGATTTTATTTATATAACTATTTTTAGCGTAAAAATTATGTAAGATTTATAAATCGTAACAAATATTTTTAAATCTTTAATTATGATTTTATTTTAATATGTAATTAAAATTAGTGTATAACAATATTTATATATATATATATATATATATATATATATATATATATATATATGATCACAATCCAACAAAATTACACCATCCAATAATTACACATGATTCGTTCCAAGTATTATTAGTATACAAACCTCTCATAAAATCAAAATATAATTCAATACAATCAAATAAAAAATTATTTTATCCATTTTATACATACGAATTTTAGCTCCAATAGATACAAAATTACATATAAACATTTTTCAAAAAAATTATGTTAAGTACGTTTCACTAAAAATTAATACTTGATTTATTCTAAGAAACTTTTAATGTATACACAAGTCTCATTTAAATAAATTAAGAGGTGTTTACTGTATATACAATTATACAACAAAAACATATATACTAATAGTGTCAAAATTCTTCCTTAGCTTATAACTATTTAATATTTTAATATATGTGAATTAGATGATGAGTAAAAAAAGAGTATTTCATTTCAATGATGAATTGATATACTTAATATTACAAACCATAAAATGATTCAACATAATAAGTATTTAACTTTAAATAATATAATCCAATATAACATACTCAATTCAATACACTTTCATATAATTACTTAATGAAAATCCTAAAATATCAAATACTACATAATCAAATAATTACACAAATATAATTTTTTTTAATTAAATATAAATATATTGCCATAACTGGAATCATGAAATGACAATAAAAATATTTTATATAATATAAATGAGTTACTACCAAAGTTTATTCTAAAAAATTAAAAAAAAAACATTTAAAAGAGAAATGATTTTTAAAACCAAATTTAATCATGAGAGTGAGTTACCTGTAGAAAATATATTAATATTCTAAGAATACTCTAAGACGTTAGTAGTAAGATAATTACCTTTAATTGAATATACATAATTGATGTAATTTTTAAAATATTTATTTTCTTTCACAAGTCAAACAAAAATATAAGTAAAAATTATTTTATGTCATCTAAAATTTTAAAATCAATAAATATTCATAATTTTTTTATTTTAACCTGAAAATAATTATTCTTATTCATGCGTATCTTTATTTACTTTAAACAATAAAAATTACATATATTTTTTTAATTTTATATGTATTAATATTTTAATTTTAAAGTTTTAATTTTTTAAGTAATTTTATAAGATTTTATATATATATATATTTTTTTTAATTTACATCATTCAAAGTATAAGACACTCTCCCACTATACTTAATATTCTTATACCATAAGTAAATATAATATAAACCATACGATATTGTAAGATATTGTAAACTGTTATGTGAATTTTATTTAAAAGAAAATATTAATATATATATATATATATATATATATATATATATATATATATATATATATATATATATATATAT